>VFQP010000758.1_pt1 | contig 53175 bp, 97 predicted proteins | sample 3512351 | NCBI WGS metagenome assembly VFQP01 (sample SAMN10412372, study PRJNA504923) | tailings metagenome | isolation source: Relicate 1 Philex TSF1 revegetated site | place: Philippines: Tuba, Benguet | collected 2017-08-29 | reverse complement strand
TGCCAAGCCATTGCCCAACGTGCTGTGGACATTGCCGAGTGTGAAATGTCGGTTGCAAGTCAAGCAGTGTATGTGGCCAAGGTGCTGGAGTTTCTCGGGGAGCAGCAATGACAGCATAGTTTAGCAATGCTTATTTGTAATGAACACATAGGTAGCGTTTGTATTCTTGGGGCTGGTTTTCCGGGGGCCCAGTTCTCCCTCGATGCTCATTTTTTATTGTTGCAAGCCTTTGCAGCTTGCATTTGTTATCAACATCACTCCCACATCACTCTTGAAAGGGTTGTGTGGTGTGTTCACTCGTGTATGACAACTCGCTACTCGTGTGTGACTGAGCTGTTGAGCGACGACTGTGTGCAGCCCTCCAATTTCAAAACACTTGGACACAGACTGGTTTTCTCCACCAACCCATTCATACCAAGACATTCACGCCTCTCCCCTCCCCCCCGTAGTCAACTCCCCCCACACACCGACTCGCTGAAACACCCCAATACGCCACCTCAGCAGCATCCACACCCCCGCACGTATTGCCGTCAACACAGCTCCCCAATTTTGCTATGAGTGCATCCAGCACAATGAGTATGCGCTTCGGGTGTCACACGGGGCGTCTGCAGCCCCGTGGGCGCTCTGTGAGCATGCCCCCGATTCGTTTGCACACCAGGTGCCAGACCTTGCTTGGCTCCCTACCAGCGACTGAATACATTGGTAATCAAGGGGCATGACAAACTCACATCGTCCACTGCAACCCGTTCGGAGCACGTTGCAATGCATGCATTCCAGACGAGCTGCCTCGTTTGCACCCAAAAACCCACACAAAAACCCACCTAACACCCAACACCACCCCCACAGGTCTGAACGAAAACCTTGCCAAGCATTTCCTGCTGGGCCATGTGTTGGGCCAAGGATCCTATGGCCTTGTCAAGTATGCCTGGAGCAAGCAGCTGGGTACAGAAGTGGCAGTCAAGGTCCTTGCCAAACGCCGTGGCAACAAGTCACCATCTCGTACTTTGCGCAAGCTAGAACGGGAGATTGACATTCACTCGACGGTGCAGGATTGCCCCAACGTGGTGCAGCTGTACGATGCCTATGAAGACGCAGCCAATGTCTACCTCGTGATGGAATTTGTGCAGGGACGCACTCTGGAAAAGCACTTGGTGGATTATGGTGCCCTGAGCGAGCGAGAAACTGCCCTTGTCATGCGTGAGTGCTTGCGGGTCATCGAGGCCTGCCATTCCCGCTCCATCCTGCACGGCGATATCAAGGGTCAAAACTTTTTGCTGTCAGGCAGTGCAGGCACCGTGGAGGAGCAGGCCACGTCGGGAGCCATGTGGTTGCGAGCCATTGATCTGGGGTGCAGCCAGCGGTACAAGGGGACACCCTTTGCCACACGCGTGGGCACGCCTGTGTTTATGGCACCCGAGGTGTGGTCACGGCACTATGGGCTCGAAGCAGACATGTGGTCGCTGGGCATGCTGTTTTACGAGCTGCTCGCTGCACGCTTTCCATATTGGTATATTTTTTTTGGGGGGGGGGGGATGATGATTGGGGGGATGGTTGTTGTGCATATGTCGTATATACCCCATCACCACCCCATAAAAACTACAGGGATACGTTGGATGAGTGCAAGACGCGAACCTTGGATGAGGTGATGAAGGCGGTGATTGTCGAGCAAGTGACATTTGATTATGGGCCATGGCTGTCTCTCAGCCCTGCTGGCCTCGATTTTGTGCAGGGGTTGCTACAGCGTGATCCTGCAACCCGTATGACAGTCAGTGATGCATTGCGACACCCATGGCTCGCAGAGCAACTGGGGGCTGATGCATGCACACCGGTGGCACATGCCAATGATGGTACATCACGGTGGGGCAACAACATCCTGCCCTATGCCAACAACGGCGGTGCCTCGGGGCGGCATGCACCACGTGCATCCACTGGTGCTGTCCACTGATGTTTGTGGCACTTTTGAATTAGGAGCTGTGTGTGTGTTTTATGGTTGTTGAAGAAGACGACTACATCCAAAACAATGTTGCAGTTTTTTGTATACAGTGTGCTCTCGGACACTGTGTTGTGTGTGTGGCCATGCGCGCTTGATTGCGCGTTTTTGTAGCATCCCTTGGCTGCATGGGGTTGTGTTTTTGGTCACATTTTGCTTGGTCGTGTGTTTTTTCCTGGAGGTGGTATGCTGTGTGGCATGCATTTTTTCTGACATACTTGCAGAGTACATGTCATATGCTGCCACATCACCAGATGCCTGTGTATGTTGATCACGACCAACACACCACACATTATGTCTTTGGATGCGCATGTGTGTAGCGTTTGATTGAGCTCTCAATTGTGTCAAGAGACAGTTACCGATATCCATAGAATGGCTGTTTGTTGGCTGATCACCAACAACCCATGTGTACTCCGCCACCGCAGGGGGTGTACACCATCGCCTGCTTTTGAGAACACGCGGCTGCTGCAACGCCAGTGGCTTTGCGTTTTTGTAGACTATACTACGCGTGTGTTGTGCTGTACGTATGCATACGTCTTGTGTTTTTGGTTGCACTGCAGCACTTAGGATTTTTACCACATTGGTGTACCCACAGCCTTGTGTTGGCGCAAGGGCTGTGTATGGGTGTCTCCTTAGGAGGCACCCCATTTTTGCATTTGCCGTGTGTATTTTTGTGTGTGTCCTCTTCTTAGGAGCCCTTAGGATCCTTATTGAGTATGTGTGTGTATGCTTCTTGTTTATCAATCAGAAGACCGTCATTGGCATCGGTCACATGGGGATTTTCGGGGGTGATTATCATCAGTGGGTGGATATGTGAGAAGAAGAAGATGAATGTGTATTGAGGCACGAGTGGTGTGCTGCTGGTGTACATATGTTTACGAGAAGCATGCTCGTGTCTGAGAGATCAAGAGAGTTGCGGGTTGTTTTTGTTTGATGTTTGCTGCTGCTGTGTGTTACCCTTACAACAAGAGGTTGTTGCAACACAACATTACAATGCACGTCCCAACTGGTCCAAATTCCTCAACGCCCTGCCAACAGCCTCTGCCAGCCCCTGAAGCTCAGTTTTCACGTGCTCAATCGTCCGCACAGTGGATGCCCTTTCCTTTTCTCGTTTCAAACGTGCTTGTTCGCGCTCTGCTTCCAGTGCCGCCACTCGCGACCGCAGCATGGTGGCTTCCTGCTGTGAGGCACGAACTGCCGCTGGTGTGCGTGCTGGGACAGGCACCGGGACCTCCAGCGGTGTTTCATTGCGGCCCAGTATTTCAGGGGATGCTGCTTTGTGTGTCGTTGTTGTGGTGTGTGCAGTCAGGCACAGTGCAGGGCTGGGCGGTGGGGATGTCGTTCGTGCACGACGGGTGCCTCTCTTGGGCTTGCGAGCACCACGAACTTGGGTGTCGGCTGACGTTCCTCTTCCTCCTGATGTGTTACTGTTGTTGTTGCTGTTGTTGACAGTTGGCAAAACGGCACTGGTGCTCATGCTGCGGGCAAGCACGGCATGCAACAGAGGCTCATCGGCAAGGGCGTGGGCAACACCCTGCACAGGGGCTGGGGATGGCACTGCTGCACATGCACGTGTTTTCAAATTCTCATAATACGTCTGTGTGGGAAGTTGTGTGAAAGTTGTGACGGAGGACATTCAAAACAGAAGAACAAAAGAGATGTTGCGAGTGGGTGTGACAGAAGCACCACTCCCCTTAGGCACACACCTTGCCACCCAGTGCCCCTCGCAGTGCTGCTGCAGCCTGGGCACGCTCATGTTGTGTACAGCGCCCATCATCAGTCTCCACGACATCACACAATTGCTCCGTGATTGCACGGGTAATGGCATCCACCTTGCCTGCTGCCTCTGTATCTGGTTGAAATACTGCATCATCCTGTTGTGCAGGGGACGCTGCAGGGGGACATGCATGCACACCAGTGCTCGTTGGTTGTGTCGTTGGCGTGGCATGCTTGTCATCTACATCATCTACACGATCTGGTGCTTCTGACAACACTGCAGCCACGTCATCAACTGTGTGTTGATTGAAAGTGTAGACTGTGTGCTTGGTGTACACCCATCCCTCACCCAACACACAACATCTCACACACACCAGGGGCAAAGTCGCCAAAACGCAGGGGCACATTTCGTGCACGTCGTGCTTCGTTGGCTGGTTTGCTGGCAGGTGCTGCTGCTACACAGGTGGTCTTTGCCCCACCACCCACAGCCTGCTCGTCTGCAGCTCTTTTGGTGGCCGTGAGGGTAGTCTGCTTGAGCTGCTGTTGATGCCCTTTGGATGGTTTGTTGGCTTTCACAGCTTTGTTTTCCTTGTACTTGGTTGGCTTGGGTTTTGGCTTGTCTTGGCCTGGGTTTGCTGATCTGCTGCTGTCTGTTGTTGCATGCTTGAGTTTTGGCACTGCAAGCTTGGCAGGCATGACGAGGTCTTCACCATCTGATTTGTATGCCAAGTTTTTGGATGGCGGTTTCCACGATGGTGTTTTGCTGGTGCGTGCAGCCATGTCAACACAATACACCAAGATGATGATGCTTGTATTCGTGTACCAGGGCGTGTGCGGATAAGAATGGATAGGAATGGTGTAGCTAGAAGTGTTGTGATGATATAGACAAGAATATTGAAATACAAATGTGTGTTTGTAAAACAACGAATGCATGCTCGAGGCACGACAACACATGACGACAACACATGACGCAACTCCTCCACATGTCTGTGTGTACCCAGGTGCCATGCACGCACACACTGACATACGCACCATCAATGAACAAAGGTTGTCTACATGGGCACTGTCTTGTGTCCGTGAGTGCCTCACCTTCCTAGATGTTGCCCTCTGATATTTTCCCTTTTGCGTTTCAATGACGCAGCATATTCCTATTGCCCTTGCTACTTGTGCTACTTGCAACTTGTTATTACCCCCCCAACCACACAAACACACCCATCGTACACCATCCATCATCGTGTCAACAACACCCAACACCACCATCAACACCACCATCAACACCACCACAACACTACACAATGTCACGTCAAGTATACGACACCCAATGTGACGACGCAGCAACACCCACCACCCCATCTTCCTCGACATGCACTGGTTTGCCACCCTCTTGCACTCCCCTGCACGACACAACCCAGCAGCAGCAGCAAGACAATGCTACTGATAGTGCTAGCGAGAATGGAGAGGAATCGTTCTTTGTGCAGCATAGCCCGCCATCAGCCCATCGCAAAACCCTTGAAATTCTCGTCGATGCCTCTGGGGACCGCCCCCCACCCACCCTGCCCACCCTGTCCAACCCCCACCCCGCCCGCCTTGCTGCCTGCTTGTCTACCCTTGCTGCAGTGCCCATTCCCTCCACCACCCCCCTAAAGCACGTCGCGTCTGCCCTCATCACCGCCCACGGTGTGCACGACACGTTTTTCGTGGTCGACCTGGGCATCGTGCAGCGCCTCTACGACACCTGGATGGCATGCCTGCCTCGTGTACACCCCTTTTACGCTGTGAAATGCAACCCAGACCGTGGATTGGTTGCGTTCTTGGCTGCACTTGGCTGTGGTTTTGATTGCGCAACACAAGCAGAGATTGAGCAAGTCGCTGGGTTGGTTGCCGATGCCAACATGGTGATCTATGCCCACCCATGCAAGCCCCCTCACCAGCTGCAAGCTGCTGCAGCTGCGGGGGTTGGGTTGGTGACATTTGACACGGTGTGCGAATTGCGCAAGGTATGTTTGGGGATGATGCTAGCCCATGCGTGTTGTTCATCGCGCATCACAGCCCACCATCCCCTTAGCTTGCTGCCCTACACCCATCCTGTCATGCTGTGTTGCGCATCCGTGCTGACGATGCCACAGCCAAGTGCTGCTTGGGCAACAAGTTTGGTGCCGAGGCATCTGACATCCCCCTGTTGCTGACCACTGCTCGACAGCTGGGGGTGCACGTCATGGGGGTGTCTTTTCATGTGGGGAGTGGTGCCACCAATCCCGGGGCGTTTGCAGTTGCCATTGCTGCTGCCAAGCGTGTATTTGAAATGGTATGATGGGCAGGGGATGTTGTGTGTAGGGGGTATGCATTGGGTAGCCACATACATGCAAGGGCCGTTACAACACGCACCCATCTCACGCATCTCCAAGGCCACTGCCATGGGCTTTACGATGACCTTGCTTGACCTGGGTGGTGGGTTCTCCAAGGGTTTGACCAAGTCCTTTACTGCAGTGACCGATGCCATCAATGCTGCCCTTGATCAACACTTTCCCCCTGGACGTGGGGTGCGTATTATTGCAGAGCCAGGGCGGTATTTTGCAGAGAGCGCTGCAGCATTGGCAGTGGTGGTCAATGGTGTGCGTGAGCAACTGCGCGTGGCTGCCGGTGCGTTTGTGTGTGGGGTGGTTTTCTTTTTGTGGGGTGTGTGTATACACCAATGCCATCTGCCCACCATATGCAAGCACACTGTGTGATGAGGGATTACAAGATTCATAGACACATGGATTCATGTCTGAATGCAACCCCAGGCACCACCATGGTGACGCCCCACGTTGACTATTTCGTGAGTGATGGCATTTATGGTTCCTTCAACTGCATCCTGTACGACCACCCTACCCTGGAGCCACACGTGCTTCACATGCACCCTCCTGCTGATCCCACCGTTGCCGCCCCGGGCACCGTGTTTGGGCCGACATGTGATGGGATGGACAAGATTCTCGAACATGTGACGCTGCCAGCCATGCAGCCTGGTGATTGGCTGCTGTTTCCCAACATGGGGGCGTACACCATTGCAGGGGCATGCAATTTCAATGGCTTTGACGCGGTGGGGGCTCGGCGCATTTATGTCTACCCGGTGGGGGGGCGTTGTAGTGGGATTGTGTAGAAACGGGAGGGGAGGTGGTTCCGTGAAGAAAAATAGGGTTGGGGGTGCAACAGGTGGCACTGCAAATAGGTGCTGGTGTGTCGCCACGATATATATGTGATACGTTTTTGTGCATTCATATTGAGTGGCGAATAGTTGCTTTCTTTCTCTCAATATGCAGAAAGACGGTAACCAGTTACAAACCCAGCAGCAGATCACTGCACAGAGAATACCCTCATCCCGGCCCACGCCACATCCGGACCCGCCGATCCGCCCCCCCCGTTGCGAGCACCGCATACTGCTTCCCCGCCACCGTCATCGCCTCCCCCGCCCACTGCATGCACGTCACTGCAGCCCCCGCACCATGCGGCGCTGTGATTGTTTCAAGCACTTTTCCAGCGGCAGCGTCAAGAAACACAATATCCACACCCTGGAGCGCTGCCACTACGTTTCCAGGGCCATATGCGAGCTTTGTAAATGGGGCCTTCTTATTGGTCAACGGCACTGTATGCAAACACTTGGGGTCCTCATTGAGCGTGTACCGCACATCAATTTTCCACACACGCCACGTCCCGTCCTTGCTGCATGTCACTGCCCTGGTAGTGTCTGGTGAAAAGTCAATAGCTGTCACTTGACTGGTGTGACCCTTGAGGTCGAATACTTTGGGGGCCCCTGTGAAGGCCCCACTCTTGTCCATTTTCACTTCATGCACCTGATACAGGGTTGAGGTGGCAGGGAATGGTGTGTGGGTAACAAATGGGTGGGGCAGGTGTATTCTTATGTGGGTGAGGAACATGTGATTCTATGCGTATGTTGTTGGAAAGCAAGCACGTATGGATTGTGCTACTCTCGCATGGATCGTGGATGCCCTCCAGCGCAACCATGACCATGCGCTGTCCCCTCCACCCAATTCCACCACCATTACCTTGACATCCGCAGTAAATGTAGCTGCAGCAACAAACCTCCCGTCCCTTGACATGGCAGCATCATGATTTTTCAGCCCATTGGTATTTATACTCGCAAGCAGGCGCCCCCCAATGCCAGTCACCACTGTCATGACAGACTCAGGTGAGCAGCAGAGGAACAGGGGGGTAGGACGGGTGCCACTGCATGAGGCGTGAAGCACCATGCCTGGTTGATGCTTAAGCACATTGGGGACCTGTGAGAGGCATACAAGTGCATGTATGTAAGCTATTGTTGCGAGGCAAACAAATGCATGTATGTAAACAAGTGCATGTATGCAACAGGTGCACATGTGTTAAACGCACCTTCCACACTGGGGAATCCAGCCCCCCTGTTGATGTCAAGTCATACATTGCTAATGATGTTGCCTCCACAGCACCTAGGTGCGTTGGAGGTTGCCATGATGATACAATATGCTTGTACATGTATGTGAATCGTAAAGAAGTACACTACCATTGTGCACACACACACACCAAACCACAAGCACACACACCACACCTGCAGTCATCACTACCAGCTCGGACGCATCTCTACCAAACGCAACCCCTGCCAACCCCCCAGCGATAGGTAACGGCACCCTCCGAAACGTAGCGGATGCCCCCGGCCCTCTACTTGCCAGCTCCCCACACCTATACAGTCGCACAATTCGATCCTCACACACAGTAGCCAAGGTGCCCCCTGTATGGTCAAATGCAAGGTCAACGACTGTATCTTCATGTCCCTTGAAGGTTGTGAGATAGCAGGGATGCTGGGTGGCGTGGTCGTCGGCGGCTGCATGGGCATGTGCAGCATTTGTACTGGATTTTTTTTGTTTCATGAGGGACTTGAGGGAGATGCCTGCAGGTTGCGGTGGTTGTTGTTGCTGTGGTTGTTGTTGGGGTATGGTGGGTGCACTGTGTGGGGTGGAAGGGTGTTTGTCCTGCTCATTTTGTCATGTTTTGTCATGTTTTGTTTTGTCATGTTTTGTCATGTTTTGTGTGTGTTTATGTGTTAGAGTATTACGGAACAACAGGCACATACGTTGGCGTGGGTTTCTTTTGCTGTTTGCTGTGCTTGTTGTTTCGTCGGTGCCGCTGCTGCTGCAGCTGCTTGGCTGCCAGTGTGTCTATTTCAGAGGGAGCCATCAGGGTGAAGAATGATGCAATAACAGAGGCAGCACGTATGATCCACATGACGACCAGGCCGACCACACATGTGCCTAGAAACGTAGGGGCGGTGTGTGTGTGTATGTGTGTGTAAGGCTGGGTGGCTGATATTGGTACCAATACATACCAACCATGTACACTGCTGGTTTTGTATTGTCTGGAACATTGTTGAGGTACTGTTGCAGCTGTTGCAGCTGCCGAATTGCGTGATCCATTGGCCAATATCCTCGATCACTCAGATCACTCTAGTCTGCTACTCGCTATATTTGTGCTGATCCACGTGAGTATACTCTCTCAAACTGTACTACACAAAGTTGATCAATGTTGCATTAATGTTGCAAAGTACAATTGAATTGTTGTGAAAAAAAACAATCTAGTCTATAAAAATGGCACCACTCATGGCCCCACCCCTCCACACGCATCTCATCATGGGTTGTATGGCACAAATCGCACTGGCGTCTCAACAAACGCATGATACACGTGCATCAGCCACTTGTAATACACCCCCAAGTCCTGCGTAAACCCAAACAGCGCTATTGCCGTCGCGTCACAGCGGGCCTTGCACAGGTGAGATTCTTCTGGAAACTCTGTCAGACATGGAAGACAATCGAGTGGCTTTGGTCCATAGAAATCCACCAGTGCCACGTCCTTGGAGCTGCCCCAGTATCCCTTCCAATGGTATTCATTGGGGAGCACCTCTATGTCGCTTTCAGGTATGGTATCCAATACCAACCCCTGTTGTTGTGGTGTGGGCAGTGTTTTGATACATGCCCGTGATATATATGCAGGAGTATTCATGTGGTTCTCATACAGCTATCATGGGCATGTCTTGTCATGCATTCAGTGTATCTCATGCAATGTCACACTCATGCAATGTCACACTGTATTGTGTATCTTGTGCAATGTCACACCTGTACACAGTTGGCATGCCCAAACCGGTTCTTGACTGCAGCCTTGTATAATTTGTTGTACATGTTGCCCAAGCCCTCCACATTGACATAGGCAACATCCAGGCTTAGCCCACCACTGTCCCGATGATCTCGTCCCACACTCATCACCTGTTGGTTGCGAGCATGGTATTTGTGAGGTCATGATTGTAGTGAGGTCAAGGTAAAGTAATGGTCAAGGTAATCCAGCACCACCATACCTCTGGTGTACCCAAGTTGCAGCTATTGATATCCTGCAAAAACAACACATCTGGTGACGTAACCAACACATACTCCCTGCTGACATCATCCGGGAGGCCACGCGTCATGTTGGGCATCAGATCCGGGATGTCTAGGAACAAATAGCTCCCTCTGCATGTTTGTGTATGCTGCTTGTTGTCGTCATATATACCCTTGTGTGATGCCAAGTCCTTGTATATGGAGGTGTAAGTGAAGACAATGCGACCACCTGTGTAGTGTTTGATGGGGTGTGTTGTTTCAAATAAGTATTGTTGTTGTTGTCGATGGCTTTGTTGTAAGTACATGGATGATGCATGGAGCATCTATGCAGGTGGTCGAATGTGATCAGCACCACATGTATATAGAAGGATGCACAACAGTACACACACAACAGTACAAGCAAGAGCAGAGACAGAGATGATGCACAAGTTCTACCTGACGTTTCCCACCATGCTGTGAACGCATTGGGTGTTCCATCATACAGCAGCACTGGCACCACACTTGGGGCATGAACGCGTGCACTCAGCAATGCAACCTGCAGGCGGGTGTACAGTGCTGCTGCTTTGCTTTCAGGGAGATCCCACTCCTGTGTGTTTATAGTAGCTGTATAGTATGTTTATGTGTGTACAACAGGTGTGTAGTATGTGTTTATGTGTGTACAATAGGTGTGTAGTATGTGTTTATGTGTGTACAATAGGTGTGTAGTAGGCTTATAAACCTGCACGCATTCCTAGTGCACTAGGCAGAAGTGTGTCTATCCCAGACAAGCAGTGTTTGCCTGCATAAAATGTAAATGTTCAATATAACAACATACAACATGCCCCGACCTCCATGCACAACCACACATACCTTGAACACAGCCATGGCCCATATGACGCGATCACACCCATCTGTACGCACACGGCTGTCGTCCTTTGCAGCACTGGTGAACGTGGGACGTGGGCGCCGTGTCCGCTGCTGTGTATCACTGTTTGTATTACTGCTGCCTCTGGTGCCACTGCTGCCTCTGGCACTACTGCTGCTACCCCCTCTACCCCCTCTACCAGCCCCTCTACCACCACTGCTACCACCCCTACCACCTCTTCCACCTCTTCCACCTCTTCCACCTCTACCACCACCACTATCACCACCACCATCATCACCATCACTACTACTACTGCTGCTGCTAGATGTATCACTAGTACGCCCTGCTTTGCCTGATCCTGTGGTTGTTTTGCCTGCTTTTTTGGTTGTTGTGGGGCGTTTGCGTCGGCGGCGCTGCAGGTGCACCATCTCCTCCTCTGTGGGATGTGGTTACTTGTGAATGCAGAGTGTGCCGTTGTGTTGTTACGTGCCACCATTACTAACAAACCTGCACGTTCACGGGGCTTGTCAGGGAGTTCTATGCCTTGTTCTGTGTATCGTCACATGTGAATATGTATGAGTAGGCATTCATATTGACCGGTCGTGTTGACCGGTCACACACAGGGTGGTCGTGTATCAGTGCGTACCTTTGAGCACCGACTTGAAGCTCACAGCATCTTCAAAGTCTTGCTTTAAGAATGCTTCCCCATCCATGACCATGGCGGGTGTGCTGTTGTGGCAAAAGTGTGTGTGTGTGTGGGCAGTGTGTTTCATAGGGCACTCTTGCACCCGCTACAGACCCACTGAAGCACCTCCTTACCTGGCTGGAATCAGCAACAGCATGCAACAAAGCAGCACACCGCATACTGAGCGCAACGATATCATGGCTGTGTTACGCGACGTTGTAAACCGCATTGGCGTTGCATCGCTGTAGACACCAAACTGGCCCCAACGCGCTTTCAGCTCTCACAGGCATAGACTATGAGCAATGTGCACGTTTTGTTGATACGTTGGGGTGGATACTGGTAAGCTACAACTTTTGATGCGTGCTCGATTGTGTAACGCCAGTCAACGCGGTGATATTACACTGTGGTAATAATAAGGCTGCTAGAGTGTCACGATGGGATATACTGTGGGCGACTTTGGCGAACTTTTTTCATGTTGTTCGAACACAAGTTGTTCAGGCATGTTGAATGTCGTAATTTGCGAGGTGCCATTTTCATCAAGCTGCCTCTGTAACACAGTGAAAACAACCTGGAAAGAGAGTATATTACGCAACAAAGTAGCACATTGCCTGCACACCATCATCAACAGATCAGCATGAGCAGTGCTGCGAGTAAAAAACGTGCCGACATACAAGCAGCAGAGAAAGCACGAAAGAGAGTGAAAACAACAGATGTACGTGGATTGGGGCAAGCAGAAAGACATACAGGATCATTGATCATTCGCCCAACAACATCAGGAGGTGCTTGCCAAGGTCAAGACACTTGCAGCCAAGATCAATCATGAGCCAGATATACTCAGGTACGATATGGTACGTCAGCTGAGATGAAATCAAGGAGCACACTCAATATCCACGTCGTCCATCTATACCCATCCACAGGTCTCTCACAGACCTCAACCTGCCCCACAGCTGTCGAGAGGTATACAGCCATGTCCACACTGCCCCACAGCAGGGTCGTGCATACATAGCAACACATGATCTGTTGATCCAACGCACAGGTGGTGGACAAGGACGCAAATGCAGTGTTGGATGAAATAGAAGCAGCCATATTGCAGGTTGCCGTCACCATTTTGCAAGGCAACGGGTTTGGTTATGATGTCCCATCAAGGGCCAAGGGCAACCAACTGTACGTTCCAGAGCTCGACCGCATTGTACTCAAGGTGGGTGGGAAAGTTGCTTGGTGGAGAATTGCTTGGTTGACCCTTGTTTGACATAGTCAACGTACATAGTCAACATACATAGTCAACGGTCAACAACAGGATTCCACATCCAAGCGCCCGTTTGCCAACACATCCACATGCCGCAAGGCTGTTATCACCACTCGGATCCTGCAGCTGGTGCATGAACTGTGTAGCAAGCGCATCCACGTCACCAAGCGTGACTTGTTCTACACAGACGTCAAGCTGTTTGAGGTGGGTTGTGTGTTTTGGTGGCAAGAACAGACAACAAGGCATACCAGCACAATGTTTGACAACGAACACACGTGTGCTCATTATGTGTATACATAAAGGTGTTGCTACCCTCTGCTTCACACAGGAACAAGGCAACAGTGATGCAGTGCTGGATGATGTAGCATGCATGCTTGGTTGCACACGCTCTAGTTTACACGGTATGCACATAGCTGGCCAATACCTGTGTGCCTACATGCCTTACACACTGTAAGGTGGCGTTGACCTTTTCTCTTTACGGTTGACTGATCACCCCTCACCATCACAGTGGTTGCCTCTGAAAAAGGTGTGGTGGTTGGTCGACTGCAATTTACAGAGGATGGGGATGCGATCAACTGCAGTGCCATGGGTGTTGGCGGCAAAGCCATCCCCCCCAACGTGGACAAGGTATGTGGGTGTTTTTTTTTTCTGTGGGTGTTGGGTTTGGATGTGACATGATGCGTGGGTTGATGATTGTGTGCTTTCACAGCCATACATGGACCGAGATGAATACAACCCACACCATACAACCCATACAACCATACAACCATACAACCATACAACCATACAACCAGGTGGCCAATATTCGTAGTGATGCATTGTTCATCTTGTTGGTGGAAAAAGATGCTGCCTTTATGCGCCTGGCAGAGGATCGCTTTTACAACACCTACCCATGCATCATTGTGACGGCCAAGGGACAGCCTGATGTGGCCACACGCTTGTTTTTGAAAAAGCTCAAGCAGACACTCAACATCCCAGTACTGGCGCTGGTGGACAGTGATCCATATGGACTCAAGATCCTGTCTGTGTACATGAAGGGTATTCATTTTGGGGTATTGTTTGGGTGGATATTGTTTGGGTGGATATTGTTTGGGTGGATATTGTTTGGGTGGATATTGTTTGGGTGGATATTGTTTGGGTGGATATTGTTTGGGTGGATATTGTTTGGGTGGGTATTCTTTGGGGTAATCTTGGTGTTGTACGCCGTCACCACACCACCTTTGACACTCCCAGGGTCGATGAACATGTCCTATGACAGCAGCAACCTCACCACCCCCGACATCAAGTGGCTTGGGGTGCGTCCCAGTGACTTGGATCGCTTCAACATCCCTCAGCAGTGCCGCCTGCCCATGACCGAGGAGGATATTAAGACTGGGAAAAAACTGGTATGAACTTGAAAAATGTGGGGGGTTCACAAAAGTGGGGAGAGGGGTGAGAGCAGGAACGATGGGCCTGCACCACCTGCAGGATCCCTGCAGACCCTGCACCATGGTGTTGTTGCAGTGTGGTTGCAGCATCACAGTTGCCACCCACCAACACTATTCACACACAGCTGGAAGAGGATTTCATCAAAGCCAATCCGGAATGGGTCAAGGAATTGGAGATTATGGTCACAAGCAAGGTCAAGGCGGAGATTCAGGCACTGAGCAGCTTTGGCTTTCAATACCTCACCCAGGTGTACTTGCCCTTGAAATTGCAAGAGGGTGATTGGATTTGATGCGGCCCATCATCACCATTTTTCAAGCGGAGTTTATAAGAATAATAATCATCATCATCCAGCATCACCAGTGTCAAAACGACACACACAATCATACACGTCGCCACCGCACAACATTTCTGCCACGTGCTTGTTTTTTATCATTGCCAGCTTGAGGCAGTCGCAGCGCAACCGCGTGTTGTAATTGGTGTGCACGCTGCGACCCATGCCCTCAATGACCACCAAGTCTGCGCCCACAGTTGCATCGGCCAGCGTATCGCTCACCCGCCGTAAATCCAAGCAGGGGCTCCCACTGCCAGACGCCACAACAAACAACGCAGGCCCCGTTTTGTACGCCATGCCCGCTTCTGGTGTTGTGACAGACCTGGGCCCCTTGTGTGAAGCAGTCTCCAAGTCTCCAGTGCCCAACAGGTGCAATCGGTCAGAGGAGGCCACACGCCGGGGCATGCCAGGGGGTGGGGGAATGCTGCCATGCCATGCAGCTTGCAGTGCAATGGCCGTTTCCCGGGCACTTGCAATCACGGGGTCCATGTCTGCCACCTGCGCAACGAGCGCCACAAGCTCTTCTGCAGTCACATCGTTGATGGCAGGGCTGCTGTTGGCCGCCAACACAACTTCGGCGCCGTTGCGTAGGAGCTCTCGCGCCAGTGGGAGCATTCCGAGTACTATGTCTGCGCCCGCATTGTCCACAAACAGGATGACGCGGCGATAGGCACTTTGCAGGGGGCCGTTTTGTCGTGCAGCATGGGGGTCTGCTCGAAACCATGCCTCTGCAAATGCATCAAAGTGATCAATCTTCCATGGACGCTGTGACAATGTGGTGCGTGCCTGTGTGGGGGCGGGTGATGTATTGAGACCAAAGGTCAAGTGGGGGGAGGGAGGGTGTCATGTTGAGCCCAATGGAGAAGGGTTTTAGAGTTTAGTGGGGGGGTAGGGAGCACACAAGGGAGGGCTATGGGAGGGCAATATACATGTCTACTCCACATACCTGCCGGTAAATCTCGAGAATTTTACCATCACGGTAGAGCTCCACACATGCACGAGCACCCCAATCAAAGATGTTGGCGGCCAATACACCCTGTGGGAGGGAGTGGGTGCCACAGTCACTGTAGATGATAATATATATGATTCTATACACATTATAGATGAACCGCTGTATATTGTAGCAGTGCCTCCCAGTAACCCTACACAAATCCCCTACCTCTGTGAGTGCCAGCAAGCGCTCCCGTCCAGGCAATGCATCCAGCTCCTGAAACAAATCAGGCAATACCTCGAGGGCAGCATGGTTTTCCCTCAATTTCTGCCGCCTGGGTGGGGTAGATGCTTTGTGAGGGCATGCACCCCATCAAAAACAAGACCCCCCCTATAACCCCTCCTAAAACATACTTGTATACATCGTGAAACCCAAACTCTCGCAGGCACTCTTCTCGCAGCTCAAACAACTCTGCCAGCCCCAACCGCCCATATGCTGCAGCATCCCCTTGCAATCGCTGTAGATGGGCTGAAAATGCACGTGCAAATGCAGCAGCACGGCGGCGCACAGCTTGCTGCTGGATTGCTATGGTTGCAGGGTCATCGTCAGGAGAGGGCTCAAATGACATTGCCGCTTTGGTGGCCACGTCATCAATTTGCTGGGCCAACACTGCGTTTGGGAACATATTGTTGTGATATTCACTCCAAGTCTCCACCACCACAAACACGCCACATACCTCGACACCAGTATTCACGTTCTGCTGGATCGCCCACGATGTCAAATGTATTGGGTTCATACGTATCATCAGGCTCAAGCAGCGGGAATGGCTCACATTGTGGCACATAATGCAAGGTCCCGACATGAAGTGGGTTGTTGCTGCGTGCTGCGGGACCTCCTACCAATTCTTCAACATCAGCAAGCGCAGCTGCCTCGCTCAAGCTGCCACTGCTGCCCCCGGCAACACCATGCCAGCCAATGGCAGCCGCCCTGTTGCCATGATGGTTATGGAACATTGTTGAACACTGGACATGCAACACCCGACATGGTCAGTACACACCTGTCGCGTTCTTCTCGTGCCTCATCTGTTACGCCTGCACCCAGCTGCACAAAGCGTTCCACCCTGCGTGTGTGACATGTGTCGAGTAAATGCATGCATGTGAGACTGCATTGCACGCATTCCCCTCCACCCAATGAATACCATTCAATTTTGCCGCCAACATCTCGTATGGGGGGCCCATGCACCTCTCCACCACTAAATGGGGCCCCCATGGGCCACCGCTCGACAAACCGCGCATGCACCTGGAGCGTGTGTGTGTTGTTGCACAGTACGGCAGCAAATCCCTTATTTCCCACACACTCGTATACCACACTGCTCGGTGTACCTTTTGTGGCTCATTGGATGCACTGTGTGTGTTGCGCATGGAAGGGTGCACCTTGAGGAATGCACCCATTGCACCCATAAAACCTTCGTGCCGTAAAAACAATGCTGCCATCTCCCCCTGCATGTGTGAGACGTATGAGTTGATGAGCATATCTTCTTGCTCTTGTTGATGAGCTCACAACAACCACACGCCCGACCACCAGCACACAACCACCACCAGCACACAACCACCACCACCACACAACCACCGCCACCACACAACCACCGCCACCACACAACCACCACCACCACACAACCTTGCTCCAGAAACGAATGGCAAATGAAATCGTCTCCATAATGTACGGATGCGCCCGAATGTAAAACCCACCAAACAAGATGCATGTCAGCCCATGCATTTTTGCATTCAGGTATGCCAGCTGGCCAATATTGTAGCTAATCATTCGCAGCGCTGACAGTGCCAAATCTGCTGGCTCGTAATCCTCCAGTTCCTTGCTGCCCCCAATAACTTTACCAAAGGAGCTCGCAATGGTGTTGGCAGACAAGCCAATAGCTGTGTAGTCCCGCCCCCCATAGATATCACCAACCAGCATGTCCACACGGCTGTTGTCTCCCTGGGCACACAGTTGCAGGAGCTCATCAAAGTCCTTGGCACGTGTAAGCAGGCGGGCCAGACCCCAAAAGGTGCCTCCTCCCAATGAAGAGCCACTGACACGCTCATAATGACCCGAGGCATCCACTTTGATGAGGGATACACCAGAACCAATGTTGACCAGCAAATACGGCTGCACCTCTGATTCCCCTGTGTGAGTATTTGTGGGTTGGATTATTTGGCTTATGGTTGCTTTACTGGTCATTGTACATGTACTTGTATCTGGCTTATGGTAGTTGTGCTGGTCATTGTACATGTACTTGTATCTGGCTTATGGTAGTTTTACTGGTCATTGTACATGTACTTGTATCCACCCATATATGCATCCATGCACCCATTATGTATCCATGCACCCATTATGTATCCATGCACCCATGTATGTATCCATGCACCCATCAGTGGCTATCAGTGGTGGTACACCCATATATACAGCAGTACCCACCATACCAACCTTGATTGACTATGAATGTGGTTTGACCATTTTCATATTGAAACACCTCATGTCGTATGGCGCGACACAGGAAATTGCAACCGGATACCAACGCCTCTATTTCATCCACCTTGTCAATCTGCAAACCCAGCCGCTCCCGAAACCGCTGTGGTATACAGGCGTTGCACATGCACCATACACATCATACACAGACCCAAAACAGGCCCACCATACCTCGGCAAATTTGTACGCCCCCCCTCCTGTTGCCATGACTGTCATGATCCCTTGTTGCTGACCATCATGTCGATATCGATGCAAGCCCTTGGCTTCTATAAAATCCAGGCATGCATCAATCTTGGATGTTTCAAATTTGACAAAATGCAATTTACCTGTGTGCATGTGAAATCATCACATGTCCTACATATATACCTTGTACAAGTGTCGCATACCACCAGGAGGCCGTCGATTGTGTGGTCGATGTTCTGCAACAGGGTCTGTGTCGGGTGAAAAGTAGACAAGCTTGACCAGGGAACCGCCAATGTCCAGTGCAATGTGTGTGACATAGTTGGCATCTTGATGTGGAAGGGAAATGGATGGTGCTGCTCTTGGGCTACCAAGCTGCGGAAATGCACTCGTTGGGGAGGGCATGGTATCGTCTGGGGGTGGAGGGATGGTGGTGCGTGCACATACGCATGAGGTTTGTATCCATCAGCATACCTTGATCTTCGAGACCAATAAGCTTTGCTTCACTCAGGTCGAGCTCACTTGGCTTTTGAGCCAGTTTGAGGCTCGACATTTGCTGGTTTGCCATGATGATGATCAATGTACTGCCATGACGATAATCACTGCTGTACTGATATTTGGCAAGTGTCGTGGGCTAGCATTGGATGCAACATGCAATGTACGCAATTCCACAGGCGAACTATAGGAAGTATATTTAAGAAGCAAAGATATGCTTGCCACATAGCAGCACATCAACAACATAAACAATATGCACACATAGTCTGTGGTTGAGTCATATTAATAGCACATTGAGGGGAGTCAGAACACCTCGACACCAATGCTACCACAACGATTGCAACGTTGACACATGCTGTCGGCGTTGAAACAGCAATTCTGGAGCTGGGCACATCGCTGCGTTATACCGGTGATGCCCAGTACGCCAGCACGGTTGCAGCAAATGGCTTGCGTGCACATTGATAATGCACGTCAGTTTGGTGAGCCACAAGTAGCACGTAGAGTGGATCCCATGCATCCTGCATTCAAGGCAGTGCTGGTGGATGCTGCAGGAACACTGCTGATTCCCAGTGAACCTGCAGCACAAGTGTACCTGCGCTATGCATCCAAGTATGGCGTCACATTGTCAGAGCAGGAGGTGCTGCACCGATTTCGCAAGGCCTACAACACTCCCTGGGGACGCTCCCACATCCGTTACGTGGGGGACGGGCGCCCGTTTTGGTATGGAGAGCTTTTATTAAGCAGCGTGTACGCAGCGTATCAGATGCAAGATAGATATCCCACCCCCCCGCACAAAGGCAACACATTGTGGCTGAATCCACCGGTTGCGACAACCCAGAGCTGTTTGAGCAGGTGTACAGCTATTATGCGCATGCAGATGCGTGGCAGGCTCCACCAGACGCCCGACCGGCTCTGCAGCGCCTGCGGGACGCCAATATCAAGTTGGCGGTGGTGAGCAATTTTGACACACGGCTGCGGCCAATTTTGCACGAATTGCACCTCGACAACCTCTTTGATGCCGTGGTATGCGTTGTATGTGGCGTTGATGTGTTTTTGTTGAAACCGACGGTGTATATGGTACATTGCATCTCTCCACCAGGTTATATCGGCAGAGCTGGGTGTTGAGAAACCCAACCCCCTCATTTTTGAGCACGCCTGTGCGCAGCTCGGTGTGGATCCAAGTGAAACAGTGCACGTGGGCGATGATCGAAGGTATGGGGTTGTGTGCAGGGGGTTGTGTGTGCACGGGGTTGTGTGCAGCACCGGTTTCACCCCTCCATAGGAACGACCTGTATGGTGCACGAGATGCGGGGTGCTTTGCTTGGCTGTGGGGCTTGGATGTCACCTCCTTTGATCAGGTTGCGGATCGTGTCATCAAGGGCGAGAGTGAGAGTGACGACGATGAGTAGTGTGTACATGAAACCCCGCGCATGTGTTCATTTCATCATCATCAATCATCATACAACACAAAAAGCATCACATTTTGTTATTTCGTACAGTAATAACAACCATAACAAAGAGACCCGTTGTCGAATCAAATCGTGCAGGATTTTGATCGTGTCTAGCAAGCAGGTATTAGATGCAGCTAATTAGGTGCAAGATCATCAACAGACATGAACAACGCTATACTACAGGAACACAGCATTGATTCCCTGGAACAAACATATACAACTTTCAGGATGGGAGCAAACAATAACGATGTAGCTCCATTCGTCACAGAGTGGGAGGTTGAGGATGTGGATCCTGACGATATTGTGGTGGTAAGGTAGTTTAATGGGTAATGGTGGCGTTTCCAACACATCAGGGTGATCATCTACCCTCCACCACACGGCAGGTGTGCGCACCCTGGTGATGACGACCACACGCTGTTGGTGCAAATGGAAGACGGCACCAAGGAGTATGTGTGGATATGCAAGGTGTGTGTTGGTGGTGCCTGTAGTGCGGCGTAGTTTTTGCGCACGCTTTCCATGCAACAACACAGGCCGACAAAAAGATTGACAGGGAAGACCGGGTGTTGCGGGGCACATGGTGTGTGGGTGTGTACAGGCTATACACACATGACAATCACAGGACAATCAAAACACGTTTGTGTGCACCACAGGTACAAGAACAAGCGTCGTGATATTAGGAAAAGCCTGGTAATTGGAGCTTATGATGAGTGCCACATCGAGGTTTGTGGTGTGGTGGTGGTGGTGGTGCAAGGGCACACACAGACAAACACACACCCAACCCACAGGACAACCTGGACATTCTGTGCATCTACCCACCACCCCAAGCGGGCAATGGTTTTCAGCTGCAGGACCTCAACCGCGAGGAGGTGGCCAAGACGCTTCTTGCGCGGAGAGAGAAACGCAAGGGAACGCAAGCAGAGAAAGACAACGTGCAGGCGAGTGAGGAAAAGTCCAATGTGAAAAAGGTCAGCGAGAAAAAGCCCAGCGCACATACAAGTATGTTTTGCGTTGTGGGTGGGTGTGTAGGTTGCCAGGTACATACAGGCTTCATAACACAGGCAACACAGGCAAGCGACTGGCACCCAAGGGCAAGGCTGGTGGCAAGGCCAGCATCAAGAAATTGAAAAGGAAAAACGTTTTGGTCAAGGAATAATGTTTGTACTATGTACTATGTACCATGTAATGTCGAGTGTCTCAAGAGATCACATGGAGGCTGTTGTGCATTGCCCAGTCTAGGTTTAGGTGGACATTCCACGAGGATGGATGCTGTTGTGTGATTTTGCAAGCATGTACTGGAATCACGCGTAGCTGCACGCGGAAACACAGGTGGGTTCCGCGCCTTTATATTATTCATCCTACCATCCTTCCCCATTGCTGCATGTTGTTCTCCAAAGAAACACACAATCAACCACAGAAACACCACCACTGATCAACGCAACCCCCAAACGTGCACAAGCGTGCGTGGGCATCCGTACCACGCCCCAATTGCACAAAAGGTTATCTGAATCCAACCCTCCAGCGCCATGTGTGTGCCCTCCCAGGTACGAACCTTATTGTGCAGCTCAGGCAGACGTTTGTGTGTTCGCAGACGGACGGCAGCCCCGTTCACAATGGCCTGCTCGTGTGCCTCGTCACTTTTGTTGGCACTATGGTGGCATTCCCACGCGTGTCGCCAACCAACACATCTACACACGTCAACGACGCACCTTCAACACCCTCACGTCGCTCCTGGCAATCCTCCAACTATGTGTCCCTGATCATCACCTTCCCTACCACAGGTACCTGACGCGTTGGAGCATTTTGCAGACGCAGCGGCAGGTGCATCAGCAGCCAACATTCCCATGTCTGTTGAGGATGACACAGACATTGTGGCAGACACAGCACCAGAGAAACCCCTTGTCAAACAGCGTCAGAAGAAAGCGTTCAAGGACCCCTCTCGATGGCGCTGCCCACACCCCGGATGCAACCGCAGCTTTGCAGTGCTTTGGCGCCTCAAGGTGCATTACCGCGCGCCTGTCGATGCACGTGGCTCTGGTGTGGAGCGTGGGCATGGGCAAGAGCTGGATCGGTGCCCGAAGTGCCATGTGGAATTTCAAGAGGGTCGCCACCATGTCAACTGCAGGGCGGGAAGAACTGCTGGGCCGCCCAACCCCAAGCGTGGTAAACCTGTGCCCGCCAAGCACAGTGCTGAGTCGAGTGCGTCGGAGGAAACCATGATGCCTGCTGCGAAAAAGCCTGCGCTTTCCCCATCAGCAACATCCTCACCGTCGCTCGAGGTGGCTTCAGGCAATCACACCATGGCATTGGCATTTGCACAGCTTTTGCAATCTCTTGTGCCTGCGCCAGTACCCACCTTTGAGCAGCAGCTTTTGACGTCGTTGATTGGAATGCAGCAACCAGCACAGCCAGTGGTGCCTACAGCAACAGCCCTCGACATTGTCCAAGCATTGGTGGCACTCAAGCAGCCTGGTGTAGTGAATGCAGCACCACCAGCAGTGCTTGCGCCTCCTGCTCCTCTGGCGTTGGCGCCTTGTGCAGATGACGCTGCTGTTCCGGCACAACTCTTGGCGCTGCTGGCTGCACAACAAGGAGGATCTGCAAAGTAGTAATTTTGATTGTTTTGTTGTTATTTGTCTTCTGTGGGTGTATTATGCTTTTTCTTCTTCTAATATCGTTGCAGTATATATTTTGCAGTGCTGTTGGCAATGGGTGGGCCGCCGCCACCTTGTTAGCACAGTCATGTTTGTGTAAAAGGTTTACAGTTAATTTGAAAAAAGAGAGGAGAGGGAAAGAGAGAGAGAGGGAAGGAAGTGGGGCGTAGTTATTATTTCTTTGAATTGCTTTACACTTTGGACAATGCTTTCTATCACATTCACACGCACTCGCAAGGTGACTTGTGCAATGTAGCTTGGGTTCATGAATTTGCTCCCTACACATTCAAAAACCCATCTCCATACCGAAATGAAAAGGATAAGGCATAGTGTCGTAATGTTGCTCTGATGATGATGCAGAAAGTCCTTGCAATCCTCTTTTTTCTGCATGCCTCATACGCGTCACAAACAATACATATTGTGTTTTCATGCCACTTGGACATCGGGTTTGATGGGATTACACCCTACGTGGGCTTTGACAACACAGTGATCAACACATATTTTGATGTATACTTTCCCAAGGCGGTACGAGGGCGGTATGTGATGGCAGCCACCGATGACCTTCTCACAAACAACCTCCACGTGCAGATCCGCGTAGCTGAGGAGCTGCGACAGCGTGGTGGGCAGTACAAGCTCAAGTTTATGACACATGTACGAGCCAGGACCGTCGCTCCCTTTTTCACCACCACGACCCACAACAGCACCACCAACACAGGCATACCTGGTGTCACTGTACCTGGACTGCCCACCAGGCATCGGTGTACATTGCCCAAATGCACAGGCCATTGCTCAACTTGAGGCAGCGATTGTGCGCGGTGACATCTACTGGCATGCGTTTCCGCACAATGCGCAGGTTGAGGTCATGGACTCGTGGCTCCTTGAATATGGCGTGCAGATGGTGCATGACCTGGACACCCACTTTGGTTTGGCACCCAAGACAACCATGAGCCAGGTATGTTGTTGTTGTTTTTTTTGTCGAGGTACTGGATTATGCTATACCACCTTTTCCCCCCCAACATGTCGGGGTACCCACAGAGGGATGTACCAGGGCTCACTCGTGCTGCAGTGCCATTTTTGACCGGACAGGGTGTGCATGCACTGTCTGTGGGTGTGAATGGCGGCAGTGCACCACCCGGCGTACCCCACAACACACCGTTTTGGTGGCGTGATGCCGCCACTGGCACCAATCTGCTAGCATTTTGGCACCCAGGTGGAGGATTTATATGGTGGATTGTTGTTTTTTGTTGTTTTCATGTTTTGCTGTTTATTGGGTTGTAGTGGGTGTGTTTTTGTTGTCCACAAAACGGCCACTACATGCCTGACACCCCATACCATAGGTGGCTACTCGCCTCGTGACCCAACAGACGCTATGGTCATTGATGGCTTCCCACACGTATTGTATGCGGTGTGGCGGGGGGACAATGCCGGACCACCCAGTGCAGATGAGGTGGAGAGGGTTGTCAATCGGACCAGAGAGGTGTTTGGGAGTAATGCCACGGTACGTTTAACTTACTACGTGGTTGTGCGTAACTGTGCTGCAGTTGTAGTACTTGACTCCTGCGGTCACAGATTGTGACATCGACATTGGACGAGTATGTGCAGCTGTTGCTCCAAGCGGCTCCCTCATTGGACTTGCCAGTCGTCGAGCAAGAAATTGGTAAATTGGTGTCATAAATGGCATGCATGTAGGCCCAAATCATTCTATGTATCTGCACGGTCCTGTCAATCACCCCAGGTGACACATGGATTTATGGCATTGCCTCAGATCCACGCAAGCTTGCAGAATTCCGGGCACTGTTGCGAATCCGCAGTGCCTTGCATTGGGACTCCCAGGAGCCATGGTATCGCAATTTCAGCCGCTTTCTCCTCAAAGTATGTATACTCTCTGTCTATTTTGAGTAATCAAGTCAAGTAATCAAGTAAAGCAGCATTGCGTGTATCACCATACTTATATATATACACAACACATGTATGCCTCTGGAAACTTTCCCCTCTGAAAATACTATAGGTCCCAGAGCATACATGGGGTGTGGACATAAAAACCACCCTGCGAGATGAGGTGTCATGGTCAAATGCAGCGCTTGCATCAAAGCTGCAGTTGCAAGAACTCAACTATGTTGCCACTGTGTATTCCTGGAAACGGCAGCGTGACTACATTGCATGGGCCCTGGAGGCACTTGGTAGGAGACGCCAAGGAGTTGTGTTACACAAGCCAGTATACACTGCTACCTTACTGACACACATAGGGTCGCAACCTGCGCATCATGCTGCTGCATATGATGCTCTACAAGCTCTGCGTATGGAGGTATTGTCTCGTGTGCACATTACAACTATCCTTTTTGCCAACCCTAAGTGAGTACCACTTCGTTATCACCAACAGGCACGATCACTGCTCAAGGACACGTCTCATCATGTCATAAAGGACTGGTCAAACTTGACCTTTTCCACCCCGCACTGGCGCATTCGTGTGTGCAATCGCAGTGGTAGGTAGACAGGGAGCATCCCAATACAATACCTGTGCCATATACCTCTGCCATCACACATCCTCGGCATACACAGGGCACATTGTTGGGTTGCAACGTAGTGCCACCTATGATGATACAGCACTGCAATGGGCGAGCATGGAAAAACCTTTATTTTCGTTGCAATATCAGGCATACACTGAAGGTGACTATGAGGTTATATGGAGCAATTATACATACTTTCAGCGTGCCAACTTGCCATGGTGGTATTTCCAGGTTGGAGGTCATTGGAGGTTCCGGTCATGGATGTGCGCATGTGTGACGCGTTTCGACACATGTACATGCCCTCCACTCAGGATTTTGGCAAGCCTGGATGCAGCATGCACGCGGCCACGCGCCACCAAGCAGTACAAGCCACGTTGGTCCAGGTGGAGTTGCAGCAGAATGCTCTTGGCGGTACGATGCGTGCATATGTTGTGCATATGACTATACAGGTGAATTACTGAAAAAACAACAACAACCATTCACGATCAGGTACTGTTGTGTCAATGCAACTCAGCATGCCTGCGTGGACGGTGCAAGAGTATGGTGGGTGTGCACGATATCAGCTGCACTTGACCAGCCCTGCCGATGATCCCCAGCTCTTTGTGGATGTTGTTTGTGTCAACAAAACTGCCACACGCTTGCCAGAGGTATGTGTGTGTGCCAGAAGCAGCAAATGGACAGCCTGGTGAGGGGATGTTTTTCACGTATGCCTCACTTTACACACACACAGGCCATGTTTGTGCAGCTGCACACTGGCCCTGCAGCTGCAGCACACACGTGGCGCATGTACAAGTTGGGGCATCCTGTGGACCCTATGGACGTGGTTGTCAATGGCAGCAAGTCGCTTCATGCAGTGTCGGACGAGGGCGTGTCTGTTGACAGCATTGATGGCGCACAACAGCTCACTATACAGTACGTACTGTGTAAAGCAACCATTGGTTGTTGTGTACGTACATGTTGCCGGTACACACCCACTACACAGGACGCTGGATGCTGCTCTTGTGTCCCCTGGCCGCCCAACAGTGTTTCCAAATACACACCATAACCCAGACCTGCAGCAGCATGGGATGAGCTTCAACTTGTGGAACAATGTGTGGTATGATGGGTGATGATGGTTGTGGTGGTGGTTGCACTGCAGCACTAATAATGATATGCAACATCACTATGCCACAACACACAGGGGGACGAATTACGTCATGTGGTTTCCATATGATGACGATGATGATAGCTCGCTTCGTTTTCGTTTTGTGGTCAATGAAACTCGGCATGGCGATGTCAGTGCTGTAGCATAGCACCAGTTGTTCTTGTTGCACAAAGTCATATCTCGTGGTCAGCACACACCAGCAGTATCTGTAAAAAGTATCTCTCTACCCATTCACTCTACTCATTCACTCTACTCATTGCTTGGGTCCTTTTTCAACTGGTTTGACCACCAGGCAACAAACTCCTTGAAGTCAATGTAGCCTGAACCATCAGCGTCTATAATCTCAAATACTTGGCGTGCATCAATTTCCGTCACATTGGGCAGCTGTAAGCTCAAACTGTAGGTGGGTGGTGTACAGTGCAGGTGGGTGGTGCACACTGCATCAGCACGTATCTCCACCAATAACCACCACACACCTCATCTTTTCAAACTCAGATGTCGATAGCCGAAAATCATCATTCAAATCATACTTGGCAAACTTGAGTGCTATGGTGGACACCTCTGCGTCTGTCAAGCCATACTGCTTTGCATCAAAATTGAGCTTTTCGTATGCGTTTTGCAAAACAAGGTATGCTGAAAGATCCGCCAGTGTTGTTGGGCTCCCACCCCCCGATTCCTCCTAGTGTTGATGATGTTGTTGTTGTTGGTGGTGGCTTATTGCTATAATTCATGTACAACTGCCTACTTGTGTTGTGGTAAAAAGAATTGTGACCTCACCTTGAGTGCTTGCTGAATACGTTGCAGTGCATCAAAGACCTTGGCTGTGCTGATGGCCTTGTTGACCTTGTCAACCACATCCACGTTGATTGCACCTGTGGAGAGAATGGAAGAATGATGATGAGTTTTGAGTGCATCATTCCAACCCCAACTCTCCATCTACAACTCCACTGTTGGATATCCCATACCACTCGAGGAAGTGTTTGCTATTTCCTTGACTGCTTGCATGAATGATGTGGCATCCAGGTTGAACATGACCACCGCATAGGCGATGGCCACAAAGGTAAAGGCATCAAATACAAATCCAGCTGTATTTGAGGATGAAACAACCATGGTGGTAGCAAAAAAGGGTGTGTGCGTCACAGTACACGTTAGTACAACCCAACACAAAACAAACAACTCACCGGCAAAGTAGCCTGCTAGAATAAACACCCCTCCAGCTGCCAGGGGCGTCAAATCACCAAAGGAGCTCTGACCCACCCATGAAATACCCAAGTTGTATGCAGATGATGCAGCAAGGCCATCAAGTAGCACTTGCAGTGCAGCTGTGTTCAAAGGGTGGTGATGTTGTCTGTGTATGGGGACTATGTAGGCGGAGATGACTGCACCCCATACATATCGCATACATATCCCTACATACCACCACCAACAGCAAGCGCAGAGCGCCGCACCAAGAGCTTCCTGAATGTGTCTATGTCAAATGAGGAGCCTGTTTGCTGTGTGTATGGTGTGTGGGTGTTGTTGGGTGTGAGCATGCATGTGCTTTGTATATGGTGCTGTGTACATGGTGCTGTGTATATGGTGGTGCACCATACCTCTCCCCAGATCTCAACAAGCTGCTTGGCTCCTTTCTCGCTAAGGTTGGCTTTTTGCAGCATGCCACGAAACTTTTCGACCTTGGCCTTGTCAGGTGCTTGCTGTGATGCTCTGGGTACCACAATAGTCCTTGCCTTTGCCTGCTGAAAGTGACGACATTGGGCGATTAGGGGTTTGACCTGGGTCAACATCGAGGATCCAGCCTCTTACACTTGTGGGATGCACTTGATTTGGAATGCAATTGATAGCGCAATGGATGTCGAAAGCTTTTCTTTTGACTTTTCAATTGAAGCACGGGCCAATGCAAAATGGTCATCATAAACCTACATAGGTAACCCACATAAACGGTTTTCAACGCAATCAACTGCGCTGAAGCATCACGCATTGATTTGGTACAGTCAACTATCGGTTGACCATCAATCGGTTGACCATCAATCGAGATGCAATGGCACAACGTATGGAAGCAGTTGCATGCATGTCACAGCTGTGATGACGAACTGCACAAGGTAAGAACGCGTTTGTTACTCATTTGGGTAATACACCCATTCTTTGTCACCCGCTCTTTGTCACCCACTCATTACACTAGTGCCTGCACGCCCTGCGCATACATCAGCAATTGTTGCGCCCAGAGCTTGCAGTGCGTGTGTCACAGTGGATACTTGCATTACAACACCCCATACCAGTGGCCAACATTCCTTGGCGCCGCAACCGCAACGCCCATGCTGCTGCCCTCCTTGCACAACTACGCAACGGTTGCTTGAGACACCCCTTTACAGCACCCCCACCAGATGAACCACTACCCAATTTGTGTCCAAAAGGTGCAGCCCCTGTACAGCGAAACACAACGCGGGATACTACTACCACAACCACACGAACGTGGAACAATACCTCATGGCGGCAATCATCCACTGCCACAACCACCCCGCAGCAGTGGGCTGATAGTCTGTTGCAGCCATGGGCACAACACACGGCACAGCTGCAAGAGCGCGTGCACAAAGCACACACGCCAATCTTGACACGCATGCCACTGTTGCGGAATAACAACCACCAACATACAGGAAAGGCCACTCCAGGGCGGGCATCACTGGTTGATAAGCACAGCAGTGCACAAACCTTGGCCAATGTATCTCCATGGCAACACACAAACCCCTCTCAAGTGTTGCTGCTGCCACCACCATGGGCGCCCGAGCTGCAGGACACCATCCACCAATGTCACAACACAATAATGCCACCGTGGGCACCGTTGCCAATGGGTGCATGTGATGTTTGCTAAATAGGGGACACAAAAATTCATAAAACACACTTGTGGCTGTTACGTGTATCTGCGGGAAGGAGCAGATAAAAAAAAAAAGTGGACCAGAATAAAAAATGCACAACCTTAAGAAAGAGAAGTTGTGGAATGTATGAAAAACATTACAGTGGAAAACGTCACAGCAGGTGATAACAATAGTAATAGCAGTACCCATGATAGTACACAGTCATATGACAATAGTAATAACAAGTACCCATGACAGTACACAGCACACATGAAAAACAACAGTTACAACACCAATCCCACCGCAAAAGCAAGAGCGCCTACAGCAAGTGCAAAGTGCATGCCTACCCATGCTCGCAGCATGCGCCATGGTGGATGCACTTGCACTCCAAGGGCATGCTCTTCGTAAAACACCACACGCTCCTTGAGCTCGAGCAGATACAGTATGCTGCTGACACACAATTGCACAACCAGGAGGGCAGCCACGGATACAATGCAGCAGGCAGTGGTGACAGGGAGCGGTGGTCTCCCCTCCATGTCCACCATTGGCTGCCCCACTCCACTAATATATGCCAAGACAGTGCGCAGCCATGCAAAAAAATCCCGCTGTTGGGTGATAAACGCTGCACAGCGCTCCCCGTCTGGCTGTAACCGGAGGCACGTGGAAGGAGATGTTGTATGCGACCACCTAACGTCGCTTGTAATGGCATGGGTGTTGGCAACCGAGGCACACAACCCCTGCCCTGATGCCAGTGCAAACATCCCAGTTGTGAAATGCAGCAGCTGCACAAGCAATGTCCATGCAAACTGCAGCGGGTATATGATGGGCAGCAAGACGCCATTCAATGCCAGGATATCCAGGAAATGACCACGCAGCACAAAGCACGGCATCGCTCCGTTGCACGTGTGCATGAGCCATACGTAAAACATGGCAGACGATGCGTGCATCGTGCGAATGGTGCCAATGAGGGCTGGTCGAAGAGCACAGTATGAGGCCTCTGAGAGCACTGTGTATGTCAATGCTGGCAGCAAGCGCAAACAGAGGAGTATGGTAAAATGTATGCCCTGCGCAGTGTCATGCCAGGTCTGCAAGAGCGGGAGGCCAGACAAATGGTAACCCTTGGTCAAGAGCGCTATGCCGAGCAACCCCTCTACAGTACACGCAAGTGTATCCATTGCAGCGTGCTTGCTGGTAAAGAGTGTGCTATAACGACGTTCGAGGGAGTGGTTGTGAAACTGCAGGGACACTGGGAAGACAATGTCCCGCCTTGTGTGTGTGGGAAAGTGTTTGTTTGTGAGGGGGGTGTCCAACACACACCGAACATCCGAATAGCCAACATGGTATGTACTGGTTGTTGTCGCAGTTTTGTTGCAGTTTCGTCTCTCAAATCCACCACAAACAATGTTGGAAACATTTTTCGCTGTTAAAGTGGCTACGTACCACCACACAAGCTTGCTGCCCAATGCAGCGTCATGGCTTGGCCCATCCGCTGTTTCGTGGCGCTCTTCGTTCGCCATACTGTTGTCTTTGTGAATTATTATGCTACATTATTCGGCAGTTCGAAACGGTCTGTGCAGAAATTTGTGAACCGACAGAATACAAGTTTAATTGTGCAACAGTGTGCCATCATTGATGTCACATGAGTGCTCCAATGTGCTCCAATGGGCAATGCGAAAAAACAAGCAAATGAAGAAAGTAGTTTCCCCCTGATTCTATGAAAAACACAGAAGAAAAGTTCCACCAGTGAAAGTTCCCCTGTTTGTCCACTGGTCAGCCCTCTTCGCAGGGTTTCGGCACTGACCTGCACACATGGTGCCCCCACCCATAGAACAATAGGGGTGACAAAAAATGTACTAAAAAGACAACAGGTGTTCAACCAACAGGGCCACCTGCTGTATTGCGGGGCACCAAATAAGGTGGCCGCAAATACAGAGGATCAACACACAACACATGAATAAGCCGTGAAAAATAAATATACACAATGGAACAAAATGCTTTATTGACATACATGTAGTCTCCTATATGTACCGCAAATTACCATTTACATCTGTGGGGATGATGTTGGGCTTTTGTACTGTTGGGTATGCACTCCACTGGTCCCTAGGAATCTTGGTCGACGCATTATACCAAGGATCAGTCTGCATCTGCAACTTTGCTTGCGCACGATACGAGCGCTGTGTTTGGAGAGTGTTGTTATGTTTGACAAATGTGTTGCTACCACGCCTGTGTGTATTGTGTGACACATACCACTATCCAGGGCAAGCATGACTTGAACAAGGGCTGTCCAGTAATTTTGACGGGATCCCAGTCTGGAACTTTGGGGTCCAAGACTTTTCTTGCATACCGTGGCTGTAGCACTGCATTCCCCCAACTGTGTGTTTGTGTATGCCATGTAGTAGTTATTCTACCATGCAACATGTGTACCACACAACATACCATTTGGTAAACGTCCAAAGTACTTTGCGGTTGGCAAAGTAGGTATTGTACATATATGGCTCGACCTGTTGTTGCGATGCATGTGGTTGTGGTATGACTTGTGTCTACAGACATGCACAAAATAATGCAACATACCCTGATGTCTGTTGGTCCAAGCTTGGGGCCCATAGATGTTACCTGGTAGTAGTGCACGCGTGAGAAACACATTGTATGGCAACAGTTTAATTCCCCCCTACCACCTACCTTGAGAGTAATTTCCTCGTCTGCTTTACCATTGCGATTGAACCACACTGAGATGCACAAGTCTGCACGCCACAGGCGACGTTCTTTCAGGCCCCGTGCCTGGAGGTACTGTACCCAATAGGGGCCAATTGCCACGTTGGAATACCTTGGGGGGGGGGGGGTGACGTGGTACCACGTGGAACGTTGCTGCCACTTGTGCATAAAAAATCTACATACACATACCAGTAGGCTGTGAATGGTATCCCCGAGCGAAGCTTTGGAAGTGATGAGTCTTGCGAATTGTTGCAATTGAGGTATTGAAGGGGCTGTGGGCTCACATTGAACGTTAAAACGTTTCTGGGCTCCCTGTATGACCATGCGATGGTGTCAAGTCAGCATCACAACAGGCAACATCACATTGTCCCACCCTGCATACCAAAACTTGTCAAAAGGCAGGTCTTTGTTGCGCGTCCAGTATACCGGAGAGTTGAAGTTGGACAAGTTGGTATTGCTGTAAGAGCAGCCCCAGTTGGGATCAGGATTGGCATCAGGGTTGCCATAGTTTATTGGTGGCATGGTTGCAGGTGAATAGTAGCCGCACTGTGTGGTCGATGGGTCAAGCTTGTGTTCTCATCATATATGTTGGACACTTCATGTTCCCAGACGATCATGCCAGGTACATACCCACAGTATATCTGGATTCGTGGACATGGTCACTCCAAGAGTTTGCTGTGTATAACTTGCCCAGACTGCACGCTGAGCATCGGTGACGACATACCCTTGCCCAGAAGCCCCTGTAACGTGTGTGGGATGTCCGCTTTGTACCTCGTTTTTACCTCCATCAACACCACACACAAAAGGAGACCACGTCTGTTGGTACCTGGTAGTCGTTGAATGAGGCATCCAATCAACATACATGCGGCCGCTAAGTCGCGCTTCCAAACCTTGTACGCTTTACACATGCTGTAAGACTGTGTATCAACTGCGATCGACAGGTCCTAGGGACAACTGTGGCATGCGAGCATGGTTGGTGCATGGTTGAACGAGCTCAGGAAGCACATCTGGACCTGTCAACTTGTTTTATGTGTGTTGCGCGCCATTGAGACATCATTACCATACCTTGTATTGCAATTAAGAAAGCCTTGTGCACGTCACGACGTCAAAACTGGGGATCGTGGCTGGATGATTGGGTTTTGTGTCGCGGTGTATGCATTGCAGAGGTGAGGGCTAATATGAAGACTGTGAAAGGTGTGTAGCACAACTCTGTAAATGTAAACCCCGCCACTCACGTCAAGATTTCTTGTCGGTAAATGTGTTTTCACACCATCTCTTCTCTGTTTGATGACTGGAGTCGCAGGCGCCACACGCTATGGTAGGTCTCTGTCGTTGGCTGCACTGTAATGTGTGCAACGGTGTAGGGGTAGTACTGGTATGGCTTGGGTAGTATGGCAGTACCCGGTATGGCTGGTACCCGGTATGGCTGGTACCGTAGCGTCCTTAGCACTTGCCGAGTGGGAGGAGTGTTTGTGGGTACCGGGCAGCATTTATGGGCACCACTGATGTATTGTTACTGCAGCAATCTCCATCAGCAGCATGACAATTGTGCGTGTTAAGAGGGTGGGGGGTGCGTGCAGAGCCTCCCGGGGTTGTGTAATGTGCGAGCAAAAATGCAACAAAATAGCAAATAATAGTCATCATGTATATCCTGTAACATCACACCTCCGTCACACCCCAATATGGCACGGCACCAGTACATCATCTCCACCATCTTCGTAGCCACGATCATAGTACCCTCCACACATGCAGCACGTATTTTCACAACGTCCCAGGGTTCACGTGCCCAGCAATATCTTGGCAGCGATATACGCAATCCTGGTCGATATGGGTTTCAGTGGCTGCATGGCTTTACTCCCAACGATCATTTGGACATTGTTGCATATGGAGAAGTGCTGCCTGATGCTGCTGCCACACCCACTATAAATTTGAGTGTTGTACTGCGCAATTATAGTCATTGCTGGCACTATCGTGTGGATGAAGCCATACCTGCAGGTTGGTGGTCATCTTGTACTGTGGTCTCACATGCGGGTGCTCACACATACACAATACATCTAGGTGCTCGCATGCTGGATGCCTGGGGTCGGCCGTGGCTGTCCAAGCAAGCCCTCAGCATTGAGGTGTCCACCCCTGACCTCACACGCTGCGATGTGCTGTGTATGTGTGGGTTGTGATAGGGTCCAAAAAATACCCCCCGTAAAGGTTCCACCTACCCAAACCCACACAGCACTTCGTTTTGGCGCATGCCTGGGCCTTAATGGCATGGCTGTGTCATACAATCTCACCTACCAAAACGCCAACAACCAGCCCAGTGCTGCCGACTGGATACTGCCATCTGACACGAGCTGGGTGTACAGCATGGAACAGCGCACCATGTGCATTGCCGAAAACAGGAGCCTGTGTTATCCATTTTACAAGCCCACATTTGAATACAAGCTTTCACCCACTGCCAACTTGGCTTTTCAGCTGTTTCATGATGTGCGCAACGTTCGCAAGTGCCACCGCATTCGTGGATCCAACTGGCCTGATGATTTTACAGTGCAGGTGTGGGACATGTTGCCGACATGTTGCTGAGATAAATGCCAACCCACTTGCACCATCACCACCAGGTGGATGTGTTTCTGCCCAATGCCTCGTCCGCGCAGGGCAATGCGCCACTTGCCACTACCGTCTTGCAGCCCTACCGTCGCAACACGTCGTCCCTTTTGACCCCGCGCAACCCCACGCCAGCCAATGCCACGGTCATGGTGCACCAGAGGCCTCGACAGCCCATGCCCATGTCATGGTTTCAAGACGTGTATGTGTTTGCCATGCTGAATCGTAAAGACACATATTGCCCGGGCACAGGCACCCCAGAACAGGCCTTGTGTCGCAGCAACCATGGGCTCATGGATGGTGTGTGGTTTTGGTGGCAACTTGATGATCGTGTAAATAATGAGAACGATCCTGTATATGGTCCTCCTCCCTATACACAGGTGGCAACATGCTCCCTGAGCGAGAGGGCCCCGCCCCCCCACCCTGGACACCGTTTAATACAAGCGTCATCACCATTGTGCCTGCTGCGTTTGTCAATCTGACCTCGCCTGGAAGCAAAAACAAGATTGGCATACAGGGGGAAACATGGTGGGAATGTTTTAATTCGTACCAACCCCAAATTGACTGTGCCACGCTCAAGCCCCTTGCCCCCACCAACAACCAATGGGATGCATTTTCAGGTGGGTGGTGGCATCATCATGCTCGTGGGTGATGGGGGGCATACTTTTTGACATGTACACCTCCGTCACACCAGATTTGACGTTGCGTGATTTCTTGGAAGCCACCTATGGGGAGGCTGCACGGACCATGAACCTGCAATTTGTGCCGTTTTGTGACATGCCGCTGGATCGCATCGGCGGGTCAGCTGGATGGGAACCATCATCGCGGTACTATGACACGGTTGGGTGCAGCCGGATTTTCCGCCACACAACTGATGGCTGGGGGCAGGGGCAGCTGCTGTATGCCAGCATCAAGCCAGAGGCCATGCTGCATGTCAGCCTACCACTGACCAGGAATACTGTTGGATTTGGTATGGGTTGTTGGTGGTGGTGGCGCATCCAGTGTACACCTTTGTCATCCTCCCAAATGCACACAGACTTGGTCATACCACCTGATCAAACTGGGTTTGTGCCCTTTGTGGCATCTGTGGCTGCAGTTGATTTTTCCCCTGGATCCCTGGGTGCTCTATTGACTGTCAACCTCACCAACAACTTGGGCAAACCACTCGACTTGACAATAAGCAGTGTCCAATGCAGGCATGTGATGGTCTGTTGTTTGTTACTCACAATGTGCCAGCAGGTCTCAACAATCGCTTCTCTCACAAGGTACCCACTGCACGGGGGTAACAGCACACTGCCAGCACCAGAGCGTGCGAGGTTGGTGGCTCGCCCCACCAGTGTCACGTTGCAACCGTTTGCCACCCAGCAGTATGCATGGGCAATTCTGCTCGACACCAATGTGGGGGGCGCAGGGGAGTGTGTGGTCACATTTGCGGCAACACAGCAGGGTGTGGCTGCACCTGAAATCCAAAATCGCAATGCAATGGTGATTTCGTTTGTACCACCCAACAACACATCGGTGGGTTGTGTGCCAATCATGTTTCTTGTGGGGATGCTGATAGATACTGGGTTGTTGTCACATGAATATTTCTCTTGCACAGCAGTGTCCTGGAGCACCCCCCTGTGGCCCCATGCAGCTGTGTTGTGGCCTCGGCTTGACATGCTCCAACTCCACATGTGTATGTTTGCCGTAGCAGCAGCAGCACAGCACAGCAGCACCCCACCATACATTCCCACCAATCTCACAGTGTGCACCAGGCACAACAGGCTGCGGGGTGCTGCCCTATGTCTGCTGCAGCGATGAACAGCAATGTGCAGCAGATGGGGTTTGTGTACGTATTGGCTGTGCCAGCACCACCATCATCACGCATGCAAGTATCCATACACCCACACAGGTGGCCAAACCACCACCACCACAACCACCGCCCATCACCACCATGCTCTTTTTCACCATGCACCTGCCCATTCCTTATGCACAGCTGGCTGTGAGCCCCACATTTATGATTACTGCCACACAACAGTATGTACCACCCCACCCTATGTTGTAGCATGCACCCCACCCTGTGTTGTAGCATGCACCCCACCCCCATACCCCCAGGATACAACGCCGGTTGGTACGTGCCCTCCCCAGCAATTCACTGCCCAACGACGTGGCAGTGGACGACACCCCACGACGGCTGGCAGATATGGAGGCCTCGTTGTGGCAGGGCAGTGTTGCATTGCGTGGCGTCAATACCAGCCAGGAAGAGGCATGGGCGCAATCATTTATGCAAGAGGGTGCAGCTGCAGTCCTGTCGGCAGGGGGTTTTGTCGACGTGACAGGGGTGAATGTGACATACTTGCAAACAGGAGGGCCTGAAACGCCTCCACAATGGAGGGGCCCTGCTGCTTTGGACAACGAACCCGTCGTTGCCATGTGCTTTGGGCTCAATGCCAACGACACACGCCGGTGCGATGCAGATCCTGTGGCGCCTGGTGGTATGTGAGGTTGATGTACGTGTGGGAGGGTTGTGTGTTTGTTCATGGGTGTTTTGTTATCAATGCTACAGGGCGCCAGGTGGTATGGCAGGAGGAACAGGGTGATGCACAAGCAGGAGAGCAGAAACGTGCAGGAGGGTCCTCTGCAGCATTGGGCTGGGTGTTGTTGGTGTTGGCCGTGGTGATCATCACTCTGGTGGTGGTGGTCGTAGTGGGTATTGTTTACAGAAAGAGAAGGGGTCGGGATTCCAGATCCGAAGACTCAACCATCGTCTCTACAAAATTGACTACAACGTCTTCTGAAGGTACCATTTTAGGACGGTAATACACAGGCGGTAATACAACAGGGGGTTACCACCGCACTACCCAGCAGCCCATACCAACACTCAAACAATACACGGATGAGACACGGATCCACAAACAGCTGGTGTGTCATGCGCGTCAAGCCATCTAGTATATGTGCCACTTACATACTAGCCATTATGATGCAGCTCTGCTTGCTTGCTGCAGGTGTGTCGGTTACAGCGACGTAGTGGATGGGTTCACTAAACACGACTCACCAGACACCGTACTCCCTCCCTGATTCTACCTAGGAGCCATGTGTATATCGGCGCAAGAGCCACTCATGCATACATCAGCAACCATTGCTCCCAATGGATTCGAATTCGGGCCGTGCAAGCTTTTGGGCGACGATGGCTCGACCCTGCTCGATGCCAACACCACGTGTTTTGAGTGCCAAGCCGCATGCCTCGAGAGCCAGGTGTGTTGCTGGTGTGGAGGGGGTTTGGGAGGTAGTGGGGGAATTCCTTGGTACAATCCATCAGACTCTCCCTGTTGGTCTGGTTGCCCAACACTTGTACTACATACATGACCACACTACATGCATGACCACACAGGCACGCAAAATGTCTTTCAGGCCTGCAGGCGCACGTGAAGCCCTTGTATTGGAAAACCCTGAATTTGTGCCATACTTCAATTGTGGGCCCTTTCCCATTCCCGACGACCCACTGCAAAGTATGTTGTAGCACTAGACGAGTGCTCTGTGCATTCCTGTATGCAATCAACCCCCCATACACAACAGATACCTGCATGTTGCTTCAAAGCAGCCGCACAGAGAGTGCACAGCTGCTGTCATACAATGTTACCACGTGTTCCACATGCCTCGACAATTGCATGGCCAACGATGCTTGTGATGTGATGATTTTCGCAAGCCAGGTGGTTGTCAAGGGTGATGACATGGAGGAGTTTGAGTGCAAGCCACCGGTCACAATAGCAGTGTAATGGAGCCATCCACAGAATGACACTTTGTTTTTAGGGACCAATTCTTTTTTGCTGTATCTGGCTGCCACAAGGTGGTGTCATTAATGATACACATCATGTTGCGCCGTGCTGTGCTGTTTGTTTTGCTGTTTAATGTGATGCTCGCACGCACCACCTCTATGTATGGCTTATTTTACACTTGATCTGCAATAATTATGTAATGATGGCAGACCAGCAGAGAGCAACACAAAGTTTGACCTTGTGTTGCTCTTTTGAAAGTATTGTTTTCAATTGTTCAGCAGCATCATTTGTTACACCACCTATCACACAGCTGTACGTCAGAAAGAAACCACCTTGATGCTACATCCATCCCGTCCACTCGCTCTCAGCACCCACCTCGCCATGTGAAAACCATAGTTTCATAATATTCCAACACAACTTATCAAATTACAGTCTCTATCATCAAAACCTGGCAGCATGACCGAGGATGGAGTTGCTGCCAATGCAGATTTGCTTGCATACTATAAGCTTGATAAAGTATACAACTTGGCACTGACGCTCCAACCAAGCAACTACTTGTATGGAGTTCCAGCAGCTGGGGAATTGCGCAGGTATGGCATGCAGGGGCTGTGCATCTGAACATTCACCATCCACAATGAAGACTGTGTGACTACACTACATCTAGGGGTCCTGGGATGGAATTGGCACCACTTGCAGATTTGTTTGCACCAGCAACAAGGTCAGACATAGGGACCATACCTGACGTCCTCTTGCAAGGCCTGTCAGTGTTGCAGCCGGGGCCTTATCAACCACCAGAGGTACTTTTTGGGAGGGTTGGGGGTGGATAGCGCTGGTTGGTTGATTCATGACAAGTGTACAATGTGTATGTATGTTTTTCACATGTACCCACCACTACAGGAGGTGTATGGTGCACCGCTCGTGACGAATTTGCGATCTCAACCAGACAAGGCCAAGCACAAAAAGCGAAAATCAGACAAGAGCACCAAGGAGGAGCGCAAGAAGGTGTGGTTGTTCCTTCTGCTTTGCAGTTTGTGGAAACACTCGACATGGCCCTTCACATCCATCACAGAGCAAGAGAGCAAGGAACAACGCCGAATAAATTGTACAACACTTTGCCAATCTTCCATTTCATTTGTATGTTGCTGATACTGTGCAAGAATACTGTGACACATTCCCAGCATGCACATGATGATGAGTTACCATGGTGTCGTCAAGTACAACATACAACACACACGACGCCCACCACCTTTCCAATCAAGCCCAATCACTACATGTAGACCTACTACTACACTTAGGCCTTGTCCTTTTCTGCAGCAGCCTCCTCCTCTGCTCGCTTCTTGCGTGTGCCCTCCATGCGTGCGTTCATGCGCTCCACACGCAGCTTCTTGTACACCTGGAACTCCTGTTGTTTTATTTTGGGGGGGGGGGGATGATGATGATGATGATGGGTGGCCATCATGCTGGTGATACACTACAAGGAGGATGTCACAAAAGAAAGGAACACTCCTTCACACACACATGTTCCACACACACATGTTCCACACACAACCAAACCCCCAAAATACCTTTTGTTCTGCAGTTACAGTGGTAAACTCCAATGCTGGCTTCTCCTTTGTCAATGGCAGCACCACACCCTGGAGCTGGGCCACTGCCTTGAGCTCCTCTGGGGAAGCATCACCAGCCTTGGTCTTGCCAGCACGACGAGGGAAGACCACCAACTTGGCCTTGTATGCCTTCAAGCGGTTGGCATTTTCCTGCAGGCTCTCCAGGGAGCGGTTGCGTCGGCGGTGGTCGACTGCAATGCCGATGGTGGGTGCGAGCTTGGCGCTGATGCCAGCTTCCTGCGTAGTGAAGTGTGGGTTGATGATGGGGATGAGTGCGGGATCACATGGAGTTTGATACATGCATACAAATAAAAAGCGGGTGTACTCATCACAGATCCCACTTTGTAAACACACCTTGAGCTCCTCCAATGTGAAGCCACGACCCAAACGACGCTTGCTGTTGTACTTGATGGTCTGGCCACGCACCACAGGTCGCAACAAGCCAGACACTGGTCGAGGGAAAACCTTTTTAGCCTTTTCCTGACGAGCTGTGGTGGATTGCAGAGGGAATTGAGTGCATAGGTGTGCTCAATACAGTGGCGGCTGGTGCTGTGGTGAAACACTACGATGCACCACATGGGTGCTCAATACATCCACCAATGCCTCGTGCTGCAACGTTTGATTGGTATATACACTGCAACACACACGATGCAATCCATCTATACTGTACAGGTTCAAAAAGGCTGCTTCAGGGACTGCGAGCATTGACAACACACCTAGGCGTCGCCTGTGCTTGCGTGCTGGCTGGTTGAACCATGTCTTGACATAAAACTGCCACTTCTTCTTAAAGTGGCCGTTGGGGATTACGTTGTTGTGCTTCATTTTGCTACCTGTGAGTGATGCCAAGGACAGTGGCGATGCAGTGGCTGCGGCGGCTGCACAGATGCTGTTGTGCGCTGGATACACACACTACGCACCTCAGCACAACAACGCGACGGTGCTGCACCGAAAATGAATAGGAAATCGTATGCACGAGCAAAGTCGGCGTGCTGGGGACTTGCAAAAATTTTGCTGTTTTTCCCTTGGTGCGAATCAGAATTAGACTTGTGCATTCATTATTTGCAGCAACCATTCTTGCTGTTGATCGTCATCGATCGCCCATCATGACCATCATGCATAACAAGCACGCCCATACGCAGCAGTACATGCGGGTCAACGCAAAGCAGTTCTCTACATGCCATCACCGTGCACGGTGTGACAAGAAAGCGTTCTACACACAGTTGTGAACAGATACAACATAGTAACAAAACCCAACACAGGATGTGTGGTGTAACACACAAAACTCCGCGACGCGTGCTGCCATGCCGCATCCTCCCACCTGCAGCGTCCTCCTACCCTCCATCCCACCCTCCATCAAGCAGCCGCCGCTCTGCACCATCCCAAGGCATACTGGCCATGGAACGCAGTGCTCAGATTGCCCGCCACCGTGCCCTTGAGTCGTTGGTCCAACCCCCCCATCACAAACTATTTTGCGACCCCCATGCAGATGCCCTCGCATCCCAAGTGGAGCACCGTGGCTGCAATGGCGCCGCCCATGCAGCCCACGACATTCTGGCCACCAAGTTTCTCGACGACATGGCACTTCAAGCAGTGGGATTGGTCAACATGGACCTTGGGCAAGAGTACCGACAAGTGGTGTTGTTTGGGGATGGCATGGACACACGACCCTACCGCCTTCCATGGCCTGCAGGCACCGTCATCTACATGGTGGCCCCTGCAGAGGTGCATGATCGAGCAGAGGCGGTGTTGGAGCAACGAGATGCACGTGCATTGCGGGGATGCTTGGTCAAGCGTGTACGTGTGGATCTCAAGTCGTGGTTGTGTGCACCAGCAGGGCAGCCAATGACACTTGCCACTGCATTGCTGCCACTGGAGCGTGCTGGGTTTCGTGGTGATCGACTGTCTGTGTGGGTGCTGCAGGTACATTTTGGGGTCATACGTGTGTACATTTTGACATTTGGTGCATGTACGTATTCGTCCTCCACCTAAACACATTATCACTCGCAACAGGGGTACAGTGTTGCTTCACCACCGCTGCCCTTTTTACAGCGTCTGTTTGTGGAAGTGACAAGCATGGCAGCATTTGGCAGCATCGTCGTAGGGCAGCTACCACCCATGCCTGGGAGCCAGGCGTCCAACCTGCTGGGTGAGTTTGGGCTGCTGGGATATGCACGTGCATATGGTGCAGAGGGTGCCGATTATGCGGGGGGGGCTGGGGAGGCGTGTGGTGCTTGGAAGCGTCTGGTGGAGCAGTATGGGATTGTTGTTGACAGTGCAGATGCGGACGTGGTGCCTCGGTTGTTTTGTGCACAGCATCAGCGGTTGTCGATGGCGCAAATGCAGGCACGTGATGATCACATCCGAGCAGCTGATGAGGCTGATGAAGATTTTTTTGGCAATTTCAGTTGATCACCCGGGGGGGGGTTATGTACCAATCCTAAACATTTTGCATCGACTTTTTTGTACCATAATTCACGTATGTAAAGTACCAGCCGTATATGTAAACCAGGTATTACAACTAAGTATTGCACAGAGGGGGTGTGCAATTAGCGCAAGCGTCATGGTGCTTGGCGCGATTGCAGGAGCCATTTGTGGCATTGTACTTGGTGCAGTGGTGTGTCGGGATTCATGAAGTGTCGGGGCTGTTTTGTGCGCGCCCCCGGTGTCGCACATTGGTTGACCTAGGTAATCACACATGCCTTCATACCCTCCCAGCTATACCGTTTGGCCCCACTCAAATCCCTCCACCCTGATGACTTTCGGCATGTAGATATTGCAGCTGATGGGGATCCCACACTGCATCCCCCTCGTAATGAAGTGAAAAAGGGAAGCAAGATCAGACGAGAGGCACGTCGGGCACCACAATGGACATTGCATCCTGATTTCAAGCCGGTCCGCCCAGTCAACACCCTGCTGAGGCTACTGTGGAAACCCAATGTCAACGCAACACGCAAGATGCTCGAGTCACTCATACAAACAAGCAAGAGCGATTGGGCTGCTGCTGCGGTGTGTTGGTGGTGATACACATGCATGCTCATACACGCGCATGCTCATATACACGCATACACTCTCAAATACACACATGCACTCGACAATAAGCGCATGACAAGCGCATGCATGTACACGCATGTATGTCCACACATGCATCAACACACACAGGCAAGTGCTGGTGTGCGCTTGGCTGATGTGCAACTTGAGCAGTTTGACTTGGGTGACTACCCCATCAAGATTTCTGGCATTAAAGCCTTGCAAACCCAACAGGTGGTGAAAAGGTGGTGAATGGATGATGATGAAGCATTGGTGCATGGATTGTGATGAAACATCTCATTGTGGTGGGGGGGAAAGGGGAGCTATTGAGACAGTTGCAAGGGGGATTTCTGCACGGGGAAAATGCCATTTCCACGTATCACACCACACAACCACACAGGATGAGGTGCTGCTTGATGTGGGCATACAATGGGGGAGTGCGGCAGTGGTGAGGGCAAGTGCAACTGTGGGTGCCAAGATGCTTCCCTTTGATGTCAAGATCCCAGTGCAGCTCAAAAACATTGCGGTACTGATACCCCCTGTTTTGGTACTTTTTTTGTTGTAGCAGATACCCTGTGTCTGTGTTGATAGCACACACACGTGTGTGTGTATGTATTGCTTTCTGTTACCACGCATGCGTACCATACATATACCTTTACTCTTCATTTGTATATTTTTGTATGTTTTTGTATATTTTTGTATGTTTTTGTATGTTTTTGTATGTTTTTGTATGTTTTTGTATGTTTTTGTATATTTTTGTATATTTTTGTATATTTACATTCTCGCTCTCCCCCCTCTCTCTCACACACGCACTCACATACCCCCCCACCCCACCCCACAAACACAGTTGTCAGGTGTGTGTCGCATCACACTGCGCCCCCTGGTGCCAAAACTGCCCACACTTGGTGCAGTGACAGTCTCTCTCATGGAGGTACCTGACATGGAGGCAGACATACACATTGGTGACCTGAGGGACCTCACCTCTGTGCCAGGAACACGGCCAGTAATGAAATACGCGTTGGAGGTGAGTTGTGGTTTTTTGCGCATGATTGTGGGAATATGTGTTTGGCAAAATGATTGTGGGGAATACATTATTAAACACCACTCACACCGCTGTACATTCCCCCACCACTCACTAGACACACCCCACATTCCTGTACACCACCCCCACTTCACCCCCACACCCACCACTAACTACATACCACCCCACTTCACCAGGCTGCTGTGGGTAATTTGATGACCTACCCCAACACCATGACCTTTCCCCTGATGGATAACTGTGGCATGCCGCCCCCTGTGCAGGGCATGCTGGTGGTCACTTTACGGCACGCACACAAGCTTCCCTCGGGAATGGTCAGCACCATCGACCCATATGTGGAAATGGAAGTACGCAAGGGGCGACGCCTGGTGAGCTCTACAAAGATGAACAACGCGAGCCCTGATTGGGTGGATGAGACATATCGTTTTGTGGTGGATGACATGGAGCATCAGGTGTGTGTGTGGCGTGGGGGGGGTGGACTGGTGGGTGTGGGTTGGTGGGTGCATTGGGGAAGTGTCACAGAGGAAATAAAGCACTGCAGCGGCATGGTTATACTCATTCAATATATCCTACAACACCAATTCAATGTACCCTTTCCCCCATTCAATATACCCACAACACAGAAGCTGACTGTATTGCTGAAAGATGATGACGTGTTTTTTGACCGCTGCATTGCATACCAGGTACTGAGTTTTTTCTCATGGATGTGTTGGGGATGCTGATGATGATGGGTGGTACACCAACCATGAATACTGGGTATACCCAAGGTATCTCACCTAGGAATACTGGGTATACCCAAGGTATCTCACCTACACACCCTCCCCCAACAGACTGTGTCACTCCGTGACTGCGTTGCAGTACACACCCCACGGCAGCGTGTGCGGTATGAGCTGCAGCTCAACAAGGTACCCCGCATGGTGTCTGACATGCGGCAGCTGCAGCTCCTAGTGGCTCCAGAGCCTACTATGGGTCCCGCCACTACAAGCAATGGTCCAGCCACTACAAGCAATGGTCCAGTCACTGCAAGCAACCCGCATCAAGTGGGTCAGGGAGCGACCCAATCAACATCAAGTACAATCAAGTTGGACAATGCACAGCCAGTGGTAGCAAGCAGCAATAACAAAGGCAAGCAGCAGGTTGTGGCACAACATGCATTGGCACAAGATGCAAAGGGGCAGCAGCAGCAGGTCAACACAGGAGGGCAGGACACCATCAAGGCAACGTTGCAGCAGTCAAGCAGTATGGAAAGCAGTATGGAGGATGTACAACAGCCTGCAGAACGACACAGCTGGGTGCCACATATGCTGGCTGAGATGAAAGGCACGGGATGTTTTTTTTGCCCTTTCTTAAAGCGTTGCCGCAAGAGTTTTGCACAGTTGCTTGTAGTGATGTCATATATGATATCAAGACACAGCTTGTAGCAATATCAAGACGCACCTTTACACACTGATGGCACACACGCACACACACACACTCTCTCACACACACACACAGATGAAGCAGAGCCTCGGCATATGGTCTATAGCAACAATTCCCAGCATGCAACACCCCGCACTGAAACAGTGGTGGTGCCCAGTATAGACAAGCCCAAACACAAGAGCGGTACCTTGACATTGGATTTGCAATTCATTCCTGTCAAGTAGGTGTCTTGAGTGTTGAGTGGTTCAGGTGTATCGGATACAGATTGTGCATGTGAGGTGTGATCACCCCCACCCACACATCATCAACCCCACCCACACAGGTCTGCCTCGCCTGCTGATGCCAGGCCCCTGTCCACGCGATCAGCACGAGCAATAGCTGACAAGACCAGGGCATCTCGTACACGTGGGGTGCTGACTGCCACCATTGTTGCATGCACAGGGCTCAGGGTATGGAATGTTGTTGGTGGTGGTGTTTGTGGTTGTATGTGTTGTTGTTGGGGTGTTATTGTTGTTGAAATGTTGTTGTATGTGTTGTTGTATGTGTTGGGATGTCGTTGTATGTGTTGTATGTGTCATGCACAACTCGTGCACACATTGTTGTCGGTCGTGCATTCTGATGTTGTTACACCCAAGCACTGAAACCCACTGTCAACCCATCCACACCTGCAGGATTCTGTGTCACCCTATGTCCGCATGCTTGTTTCAAACGACAAGCCCCTCCATCGGGAAGAAGTAATAACGCAAACCAAAATTGGTGAAAGCAATCCACGGTGGGATTACATGGCTGATTTTGTCAACGTGCCAGCTGGCAGTTCGGTGATGGTGAGTGTGGAGAGCAGCATGGCATGGAGTGATGATGCCTTTGGCAGGGCTGTGGGGACCGCCAAACAAATGCTTCGGGTATGTGCTGGTGTGTGGATGTACTGGCTACCCATCAAGTGCTGCTGGTATGGTTATCTTGTGTAAGTGTGCTGACATCCATCCACCTTGGCCACCACAGAAGGGAAAGGGCGAACGGCTCGGCTGGGTGCGCATCCCCGTCATGGAGGTGGTGGTCAATGGTATGATCAAGGATTCATTCACCCTGAGAGATGCAGAGCGTGGCACTGTGGAGCTCAAGTTGGAGTGGATGGAGATTGATTTTGAGGGGTGATTTGGTGGCTAGTGGGGGGGATGTTGACACCCGTTCACACACTGACGCTTCTTTTTTGTCTACTTGAAATGTTTGTCACCAAGTAACATAAACACCACTGTGAACTCACAACCGTAGTGTAAGCAACAGTGTAAGCCAACTACGACAGCCATGATCTGTGTCCCCAGCCCGTGAGTCCCGTAACCGGTACAAAAGCATCACCATGGTTTTGGGATACGTTCTGGGTGCCATTTGTGGCATGAACATAGGCAATGAGGTGCGGTATCAAGGATATTGCTGATATCGGACGCTCACATCCATCCTTTCGTTGTTTTCAACGCCCTGTGCATTCAACAGATTGCCAAGCGTGTGATGGTACCCAAGCTCCCAGAAGCCAAGACGTACGACTATATAGACGTGCTGGCAGATTCCAAGGAGGAATTCCTAGAGGAGTGGAACACCACTGCCAAGGATGCAGAGGTCAAACGTGTCCTTGCTCGCACCCCCTATTGGTGCACATTTCCCGACTATGAGCGAGTATGATATGTGTGTGAGATGGTGGGATGCGTGTCAGTGAGGATCAGTGACCCTGTGGTTGTTGTCGTTGTTGTCATCTGCAACAGCATGCCTGACGCACCCACCTCCCCAGATGCTGTGGCTCAACCACTTTATAAAAATCATATGGAAGCGCAATGGCATAGCAACACACAAAACAGTACAGCAAGTGCTCACAGATGGGCTCCCTGAATGGAGAAAACTGACGGTATGATCTACCCCATGTGTATCTGTTCTTTCTAGTCCTGCATACTCTCACATGAATATTCTCACACACCCTCCAACACACCCTCCAACACCCTCCAACACACCCTCCAACACCCTCCAACACACCCTCCAACACACCCTCCAACACACCCTCCCCAACACACCCTCTACAGCAAGAGGCAACCAAGGGTATGGTGCACCTGGAGGACATTGCCTTGGAGAAATTTGACTTTGGTGACTCCCCCTTGCGTGTGGCTGGCCTCAAACGATACAATACCAGTCAGGATGAGGTTATTTTAGATATGCCTGTGCAATGGGGGAGCCAAGTGGACATACGGTATTATGATTGTTGGTGGCTGATGATTGTCCTGACAGCAGACCTCATGTCAGCACACCCATCCGCGCCATGATGCATGCACGTCCCTCACACTGCACATTCTTCAAGTCGAAACCCTTCTACAAATCAACACCCCACCCTTCTCAACACGCAGGGCATCTGTCCGCGTGCGTGTGGGCCCCGTGCAGCTCTATCTCCCAGTGCAAGTGAAAAACCTGCAGATCAGTGGCTGCACACGTATCACCCTGCGCCCCCTTGTAGAGGAGATCCCAGTGCTGGGTGCAGTCAACATTACCCTTCTAGAAGAACCCATAGTAGATGCAGAGATATACATTGCAGATGGGGTGGACATTATGATTCTGCCTGCCATGAAAATTGTGATGCAAATGGTCATCAAGGTATGGAGAGGGATTTGTGAGGGATTTGATGTACCACAATGATGATGGTAATGGGGGGCTACAAAGATGGGGATGTGCTACAGGGTGGATATGTTTTCATTTCACCCTGAAGGAACCTGTCTGAATGGATGCTTCCCATTCTGAACTCAATGAAGAAAAAAAAACTCAATGAAAAAACCTCAATGTTGCAAATGTCATCAATTATCATTACCAATGTTTACCAAGTTCGCCATCCATCAGATCCATCACCCATCACACCACACAGATGGCACTGTCCGCAATGTTTGTCTACCCCAACTCACAAACATATGATATCATGCCCAATGCTGGTTTGCCGCCTCCCATGGCGGGTATGCTCAAGGTGCACATCAAGGGCGCGGAAAAGCTGCCCAGTTCAGTTACAGATACTGTGGACCCCTATGTGGAAGTTGAGGTATGTGGCTGGTGAAAAGTGGTAAAAGTAAAAAGTGTGGAAAAAGTAAAAAGTGTGGTAAAAGTAAAAAGTTATGAGGGTTGTCAAAAAGGGTGTGTTTGTTTGACCAATGAACAGCGACATGCAGTGATGCGTCCATGTGCCTCACTCATATTCCAATGTGTGTGCGGGTGTCTAAATAATCATCCCACCACACCCTAGGTTCGCAAAGGCCGTTCCCTCAAGACAGACGTGGTGAATAACAATGCCAACCCTGAATTTGATGATTTGTTTCGTTTTGTCATTGATGACCCTTCCAAGCAGCGTATTCGACTGCTGGTCAAGGACAGTGATTGGCTGTCTGACACGGTGGTGGGGTATGCTGAAATCCCCATCAAGGTGGGTTTTTGTGGGGTGTTTGTTTTGTGTGGTTGTGGATATTCTCTGCTGTCGCTTACCTTTTCCTCTTGTACTGGACACCTATCTTGCTGTGTGACACACAGGGGGCTCCATTCTTCAACAATCCCCGCAACAAGTACCATTACAAGGTGGGCTTGAAGATTGTGCCCAAGAAGAAGGCCAACACCTTTGACGTGGCGGTGCGTTGGTGCTAGTGTGTGTGCTAGTACGTAGTGTGGCTAGTGTGTGTGCTCGCTCCCTGCAACACCACTGATACACCGGTGCATTTTCCTTGTGTTCGTACATGTGCGCAAGTGATACACTGCACATGTGCACTCATAATGCTATGTATTCATAATGCTATGTATTTGCATGCACAGAATATTGATGAAGCTACACAAGCTGCTGAAGATGAGCGTGTCAACAATGCCAAGACACTGGCTGAGATTCAGGTAGGCTGAAGGATGAATGATGAAATGACAAATGTATACAGTATGCCACAGTGCACCATATACCCCCCCACATTCTGCACCATACCCCCCCCACATTCTGCATCATATCCCCCCCCACATACCCCCCCCCTTATTACAGGATGAAGAAGCCAGCACTGACAAAATGGGAGTCAAGGGCTTTCGTGAGCGCATGCGCAACCACCTCAGCAAGGAAAGCAAAACCACTGAAGATGAAGACGAAGCTGCTCGAGCAGCTGCCATGCACACTATTGTGGTGCCTGGGAAACACAACATGGGCAATGTGATGCTCGACATTAGCTACTTTCCCTTTGAGTATGTCGTCCTGATTGTGCTTGCTTTGATAGTGCTTGCTTTGTCCTGATGGTGTCTGTTTGTATTGATAGTTGCCAATGAGTGATGCCCTTGTACACACTGTACATATTGTACAACCCACCCCATATCCAGGCAAGCTCCAGAACCCGACCCATTGATGGCTGCTGGTCGAAAACGTGCCCAATTGGCCACCATTGCACAAGTCAACCCCTTGGATCGTGGCGTTGTCACAGCAACACTCATGGCCTGCTACAACCTGCCTGATGGTGTGGATCCCTATGTCAAGATCACGTTGACTGATGGGCACCAGAGCCGTGTGGAGATGGTCAAGAGTTTGACCAAATTTGTACGTGGAGTCAACCTTTGTCTGATGAGTCAACCTTTTTGTCTGATGCAAAAAAGGAATTGTGTGTTGGGGTTGATGGGTAGTCACACTTTTGAAATGCATAAGAATTACACCTATAAAACAATGCATAAAATGCATCACATCAAACAACCTCTCCTATCAACAACAGAATGAAACCAACCCTCGGTGGGATATGAAGTTTGACTTTGTCGACATCACTGCTGGCAGCAAGATGCTCTTGGTGGTGTTTGACCGTGGCACGAGCAAGGTGCTGCCAGGTATGTATGGGTGTGGGGGAAAAAGAAAAGGGGTATTGCTTGAGGTAGCATACAAAACTGATGTTCACCAAACAACAATCAGGCTTTCTCGGCAAGATGGTGGGGGCAGCAAGCAAGGCTCTCCTCCACACGGCATCAAACAAGGTATTAGATGCCTTTGTACACCTTTTGGTCGTTATGTACACAGTGGTTCACCATCAACAATACAACACCCCCCCTAAAACAGGTTGGTTGGCTGGAAATACCCATGACAGATGTGGCCAAAAACGGGAGCATCAAGGACCGTTTCAACCTGCGTGATGCCGTCAAGGGTGAGATTGAGGTCAAGCTCGAGTGGTATCAGGTCAAACGTGATGCTGCTGATGTGGCAGAGGAGGAGGAAAAGTCCAAGCTGCGCAAAGCAGCGTTTGAGGCAAAATATGAAGCCCTTGAAGCAGAACGCACTGCCAAGGCTGATCCACTGGCCAACAGGCCATTGATGCGCCGCATGCGTGATGCCAAAGAGGCCAAGAACAAGGCAGCAGAAGAGGCAGAAAGTTAGGTGTACAAAATGGAGTGCGCAATCAATAAATCCCACTGCTTTGTATATATTTTATATTGTACAAATTCACGACAGTATATATTGCAATGTCCAGCAAATATGGCTGACCTTTTTGACCTGCCTGATATCGCACTGGGCAAGATCATAGAGCATCTTTACTTTCGTGACAAGGTTGCCCTCTCTGCAGTCTCAAAGGCTGGTCATTCGGCGTTCAACGCACCAGATGCAGTTTTCAAGTGGGGCGCCATATGGGGTGAGCTCCGTATCAACGTGGCAACGAAGGGAGTAGAGGTACATGCCACGCAGTACATCATCATCTTGGTTTTTGCACACCATTCTCACTGGTTGCTCACAAAAACACCTAGGTATTTTGTCCCCTGATCCAATTCCCCGACCACTACCGTGCCATTGCCATACCGCAGCTTGTGCAGTGGCTGACCTCCCATGGGCGTGGGTTAGCCTTTCACACGTTTGCTGTGTCATGGCAGGCAGGCGGCAGCGCTGCTGCCAGCATGTATTATGCCATACCCGAGTTGCTGATCACCATGCCCAATGTCCAAGAGGTGTATGTGACCGCCAAGGGGGACTTTCCAGTACATGTCCAAACCACTATTACCGCTGCAACTGTGTACTTGCCCACCCTGAAAACCATCCATGTAGACGTCACCGAGACAGATTTCGGGGCCACAGTTGCAGACGTACAGTTCTGGAATAGACTTCCTCCACGGTGCTTGAGGATTGTGTTGGTTGGCAGGAGTGGAGGTGTGTGGATGTGTGTGGGGGGGTTTGTCACGGGGTTGTACTGCATGCGTGCACTGCTGTGTGTTCTGCTCGTAGGTATTGCGGTTGCATTGGATATACATTGCTCTAGTAGACACCCCATAATAGACACCCCATGATAGATACCCCATGATAGATACCCCATGATAGATACCCCATAGTTACACACCCCAAGATAGACACCCTCATATTCACCCCAACCCGTCATTTTCAGTTACGTTTCACAACGTCGATGCATTCCCCGTCCTGCAGCCCATGGCCAGCAGCCTGCGCACCCTCACCCTCCTCCAGCTGGGCATATCATGGGACCGGGACCCCTTTTGGCTCCGCCTCACTGCCCTCACCAACATCACTGCCCTGGAGGTGGAATTCATGGCCCCCAGTGCCTACAACCCCCTGCCTATGGCAAACACAGACGCGCGACAACGCCTGCGCGACCCAGATACCCCATTCACGCCCCTGCCTGCGTTGGACGTGGCAAAAATTCGTGGCATGCGCATGACCACGTGGCGCGCGTTGGGGGTGGTGCGCAATGCCACGCATGTGTTGCTGCATCAGTGTCAGGTGACTGGGGACGACCTGGAGGGGTTGGTGCCCAATGCAGCATCCATGGCCAATGTGGAAGGGTCGAGTAGTGATACACCTGGGCAACACAAGGCACCTGTTGCGTATGTGAATAGCCGGTTGCAGGTATTGGCAGTGAAGTTGTTGACAGAGTATGCGCCGACGATGTGGCGACACCTGGCACGATGTACTATGCTCAAGAAATTGAGTGTGTGGTGTCCTAGTACACTTGGTACAAGTGATATGCAGGTGTGCTTGTGAACAGTGTAGGTAGAATATGGTCAGCAGACACGTGCGTGGGTGACACCAAGTATACACGAAAAGTCAACACAAGAAATACACACATAAAGTATACACCCATCGCACCATCGAGTACCCCCCACCCTCCAGGAACAACTCATCAGCCTGCGTTCTCTCGAGCAATTAGAGCTGCTCAACATACCCAACACCATCCTCCACACGCTCCCCACCATGCCCGCCCTCGCATACCTCCACCTTGCCCCCTCCAAAAGCAACTACAACCAGCCCATGCTGCCGTGGATCGAGCGCTACACAGCACTGCGTGGGCTGCGCTATACGTGTCTGACTGGACCCGACCCAGTGCCGGTGCCCCCCAAGGAACGACATGGCAACATGCGGTCGGCACAGTATGGACGACAGCCTGTGGGGCGTGCGTTGAATCTGCCTGAATTGGAGGTGGCAACCTTTGTGAATGCAATGCCCAGCATGGCACCAGAGGTTGCACGGTTGACTGCGTTGACCTGCCTCAAGGTAGGGGGTAGTGGTCAACATCATGGGTGTATATGTGGTGGTGTTTATGGTGGTGTATACAGTGGTGTATATGGTGGTGTACGATTCTGCATGAGTCACACACACACACACACACACACACACACACACACACACACACACACACACACAC
>VFQP010000757.1_pt1 | contig 53319 bp, 34 predicted proteins | sample 3512351 | NCBI WGS metagenome assembly VFQP01 (sample SAMN10412372, study PRJNA504923) | tailings metagenome | isolation source: Relicate 1 Philex TSF1 revegetated site | place: Philippines: Tuba, Benguet | collected 2017-08-29 | reverse complement strand
AGGCCATGGGCACGGGAATGGGCACGTTGATGCCCACCATGCCCACCTGGATGCGCCGCGCGAACTCGCGCGCCACGTTGCCGTCGCGGGTGAAGCAGCTCACCCCGTTGCCGAACTCGTGGTCGTTGATGATCTGCACCGCCTGCGCGAAATCGGGCACGCGCACGCAGCTGAGCACGGGGCCGAAGATTTCCTCGCGGTAGATCTTCATGTCGGTGGTGACATGGTCGAACAGCGTGCCGCCCATCCAGAAGCCGTGCTCGCAGCCCTCGCCGGCGTCGGTGCCCTTGAAGCCGCGGCCATCCACCAGCATCTTCGCGCCTTCGCCCACACCCGCCTCGATGTAGCCCGCGATGCGCGTGTGCGCGGCGGCGGTGACGATGGGGCCCATCTCGGCCGCGAGGTTGGTGCCGTTGAGCACCTTCAGCGTCTTCGTGCGCTCGATCAGCTTGGGCATGATGCGCTCGGCCACGTCGCCCACCAGCACCGCCACGCTGATGGCCATGCAACGTTCGCCGGCCGAGCCGTAGGCCGAACCGATCAGCGCGTCCACCGCCTGGTCGAGGTCGGCATCGGGCATCACCACCATGTGGTTCTTCGCGCCGCCCAGCGCCTGCACGCGCTTGCCGTGGTGCGCGCCGGTTTCGTAGATGTAGTTGGCAATGGGCGTGGAGCCGACGAAGCTGATCGCCTTCACGTCCGGGTGCACCAGCAGCGCGTCCACCGCCTCCTTGTCGCCCTGGACGACGTTGAACACGCCATCCGGCAGGCCGGCCTGCTTGAGCAGCTCGCCCATGAACAGCGCTGGCGACGGGTCGGTCGGGCTGGGCTTGAGGATGAAGGTGTTGCCCGCCGCGATGGCCACCGGGAACATCCACATGGGCACCATCACGGGGAAATTGAACGGCGTGATGCCGGCCACCACGCCCAGCGGCTGGCGCAGCGTCCAGTTGTCCATGCCGGTGGACACCTGGTCGGTGAAGTCGCCCTTGAGCAGCTGCGGAATGCCGCAGGCGAATTCGATGATGTCGATGCCACGCGACACCTCGCCCTGCGCGTCGGTGAACACCTTGCCGTGTTCGGCGGTGATCATGCGCGCGAGGTCGTCCTTGTGCTGGTTCACCAGTTCGAGGAACTTGAACATGACGCGCGCGCGGCGGATCGGCGGCGTGTCGGCCCAGGCCGGGAAGGCCGCCTGCGCGGCGGCCACGGCCGCGGCCACATCGGCGCCATTCGCCAGCGCGACCTTGCCGGTGACGGCGCCCGTGGCGGGGTTGTAGACGTCCTGCCGGCGGGTGGAGGTGCCCGGCGTCGCGGCGCCGTGGATGAAGTGGTCGATGGGGCTGGGGGCGTTGGCCATGGCGGTCTCCGGTGCAGAAGAGGTTGCGAAGTGCGGACCAGTTTAGGCAGCACCCCCCTGCCCGCCTAGTGCCCTTGCATGAACGGATTGTTTGCCATGGTGAACAATAGGGCCATGAACGGAAGAAAAGTCGAAGACCTCTGGATGCACCTGCACTGGCTCACCGTGCTCGCGCAGCAGGGCAGCTACACCGCCTCGGCCCAGCGGCTGGGCGTGAGCAAGGCGGCCATGAGCCAGCGCATCAGCGAACTCGAGCGCGCCGCCGGTGTGCCCCTTGTGCAGCGCACCACGCGCAGCGTGCGCCTGACCGAGGCGGGCCAGCAGCTCGTCGACAGCATGCGCGACCCGTTCGAGCGCATCGCACAGAGCTTCTCCAGCGTGCGCGATCTGGCGGATGAACCCGCGGGCCTGGTGCGTGTCACGGCGCCCGTGGCCTTCGCGCGCCAGCAACTGGTGCCCCGCATCGCTGAGTTCGTGCGCGCGCACCCCGGGGTGCGGCTGGAACTCGACCTGTCGGACCGGCTCAGCTCACTCGCCACCGAGGGCTTCGATCTCGCGATCCGCCACACCGCCGCGCCGCCGGACACGCATGTGGCCTGGCCGCTGTGCACCACGCGATCGGTGCTCGTGGCGAGCCGCGACTACCTGCGCCGGCGCGGCACGCCGCAATCGCCACCCGACCTGGCGCAACACGACTGCCTGCACTATCCGCGCGCGCAGGACACGCCGGCCTGGCACTTCATGCCACCCGAGGGGCGCCGCAAGGCGCCGCGCCAGCGGGTCACGGTGCCGGTGTCGGGCCCGTTCTGCGCCAACAACAGCGAAGCCCTGCGCGACGCCGCCCTGGCCGGCCTGGGCATCGCGCTGCTGCCGGATTTCAGCGCGCAGTCGGCGCTGCAGTCCGGCAAGCTGGTGGAGGTGCTCGAAGGCTGGGAATCGGTCGGCACCTTCAGTTCACAGATCTACGCCATCCGGCCCTACGCCAGCCACGTGCCGCGCGCGGTCTCGGCTTTCGTGGCGTGGCTGCGCGAGGCGCTGGCGGGAGGCTTTCCGCTGCGGAGCTGACGCCGGCTCAGCGGGCCGCCGCCTGCAGCCGCCCGCGGATCTCCACCTCCACCCGGCGGTTGTCCTGCAGGCACTGGATCAGCGCGGTGCGCGCCAGGCTGTCGGCGCACTGCTTCACCGGCTCGGTGCTGCCCTTGCCTTCCACCGTGAACAGCGCGGCGTCCAGCCCGCGCGAGACGAGGTGGTCGCGCACGGCGGTGGCGCGGCGCAGCGAGAGTGCCTGGTTGTAGTCGGCGTCGCCGAGGCGGTCGGTGTGGCCCACGAGCACGATGCGCTCGATGCCTTGCAGGCTGCGCGCGCGGTCGGCGATCACGTCCAGCCGGGCACGGCCGGCAGCGCCGATGTCGTTCAGGCCCGAGCGGTCGAACTGGAACACCGCGTCGGTGGCGAGCACCAGTCGCTCGATGACGCGCTCGGTCACCACGGGCGCCGCAGCCGCGGCCACGGGTGCAGCAACGGGCGTGGCGCAGGCGGCCTGTTCGGCTTCCATGCGCGCGGCCATCGTTTCGGCCATGCCGATGTAGGGGTTGGCGTGGCGCCAGCCGCCTTCGGCGTACTCGTGGCCCATCCAGACCAGCTGCACGTCCAGGCAGGCGGCCTGGGCCGCGACGCAGGCCGCGCCCGGGCCGGTGCGACCGCGTTCGGCACGCGCCCACAGGTCGTCGCGCAGGCGCACCGCACCACCGATCAGCGGTGTGGACACCTCGGGCGTGCGGCCCTGTTCGAGCGCCTCGACCAGCTTCAGCGATTCGGCCTTCGCCTCGCCGATCACCGGCCCGCGGTCGTTCTCGTGGTAGTTCTGGCGCGCCATGTCGAGCCAGCACTGCGCCTTGGCCCAGGGGTAGCTGGTCTGCGGCACGCGGCCGTCTTTCTGCAGCGCGGCCAGGCGGTCCTGCACGGCCTGCAAGGAACGGTGGTCGGCGCGCTGCGCCTCATCGGTGTAGCGGGTGGACTCGGCGAAGGGCGGCACGGCGCCGGGCGCGCGGTCGGTGGCGCGCGGGTCGGTCACGGCGCAGCCACCCAGGGCGGCGAGGGCGAGCAGGGACAGGAGAAAGCGTTTGGCGTTCATGGCAGGGGTCTCGCAACAGATCAGGGACGGGTGGCGGAAGCCAGCGGGCTCAGCGCGCGGTTGGTGCCGGGGTCGGAGCCGCGGAACAGGGTTTCGTCGAACTTGAAGCGCAGGCGCAGGTACACGCCCTTGCGGGTGTAGGCGGCGCCGGTGAGCTCGTCGTCGCGGAAACCGCGCGCGTTCACGCCGAACGACAGCCAGAGGTTGGCCTGCACGAGGTAACCGGCCTCGATGCCGATCGAGTCCTGGCGCGAGCCGCCGTTGGGGCTCCACATCACGTGGTGCTGCAGGCCGACGTCCCAGCGCTCGGACAGGTCCCAGGTGATGCGGCCGCCCACCAGGTACGCGGTGTAGTTCGAGTGCACGCCACCGAGGAAGCGTTCGGACACGCGCTTGCCCGCGACGCGGCCGGTGAGCCACCAGGGGCGGCTCGGGTGGTAGTCCGCGTGCAGCGACACCGCGTGCGAGGTGCGGCGGTAGTCGACGCCCGGGTTCTCATCGTTCTCGGCGCGCAGCTCGTACAGGCCGAGCGCGTTGACGCGGTTCAGGTCGGTCTGGCGGTAGGCCGCGCCGATCTGGAAACGGTCCTGCCACTGGTCGTACGCGCCGGCGTGCCGGGCGTTCTGCAGCGACAACGTGTTGCGCGCGAGGAAGGACCAGTCGCGGTCGATCTTGATGGTGGTGCCGAGCGTCGAGAGCCACGCGTCGTGGTTGCGGTCGCGGCGCCATTCCAGGCGGCCGGTGGCGCGCCAGGTCGGGTCGTAGGCAAGGTCGACGCCACCGGTGAGCGCGGTGGCCGATGTCGCATCACCCGCGATCGCCTTCTGGTGTTCGACGCTGGCGCTGTAGCGCACGCCCTCGGACACGCGGAAGGTCTGGCGCAGGCCGATGGCGTTGACCGCGTCCTCGCCGGAGATGGCGTCGCGCAGGCGGTACTCGTTGAAGACCTCGCCATCGCGGATGGTCTCGCTGGAGAGGCCGGCCACCAGCGCGGTCTCGCGGCCTTCCACCGCCAGGCCGTTCACACCGCCCAGGCCCTTGGCCACTTCGGCACGGCCGTAGGCGCGGAATTTCTCCGTCAACCGGTAGTCGGCACCGATGGTGACGCGCTGGCCGCGCGCGTTCGACACGTCCTGCTCGAACTCGCCGAGCACGCTGAGCCGGTCGGTGAGCTGGCCCTGCGCGTTGATCGAGAGCGCGTCGTAGCTGCGCGTCTGGCCGGGGGTGGCGGCGAACAGCGGCGCGTTGATCTGGAACGGCGTGAAGCCGGTGCCCTGCGGGATGTTGATGCCCGAGGCCGAGGCGGCATTGGGCACGCCACCGTCGTCGGTCACGTGCCGCACGCCCACGCCCACCGTCCAGGCCGGCGTGAGGCGGTACTGCGCGCCGGCATAGGCGGTTTCGCGCACCGCGTCGATGGTCTTGTCCTCCGAGCGCATGGCGTCCACGCGCAGCGACCAGCGTTCGTCGATCTTCCAGGTCGCCACGGCGCCGGCCTCACCGCGCCCGCCGTTGTACGACGAGGAGATGTTGGAGAACTCGCGGTCGGTCTGGCCGGCCCACAGGCGCGCGTCGAGCCGCTCGCCCTGGTGGCGCACTTCCACGCGCGCGCCGTCGCCCTTGCCGCGGTTGCCCAGCGCCTCGCGTTCGGAGCGCGCCAGCTCCACCAGCGCCCAGCTCTGCTCGCCCAGGCGCAGCGTGGCGTTCACGCCGCTGAGCGAATAGGGGTTGGACGGGTCCTGCGACTCGACGTGACTGGCACCGATCTCCAGCGCGGGCGTGATGCGCCACGAACCGTCGACGCCACCGAGCCAGTACTTCGGCCCGCCCTGCTCCACCTCGTAGGTGACGCGCACCGACATCGGGTTGAGGTTGGCGTCCACCGACGGCACGGGCGCGCGGAACACGATGCTGCCGGCGAAGGGCTCGAACTCGTAGTCCACGAAGCGCACCATGGGTTCGGCGCGCAGGATGATGGATGGCTGGTTGCGGTCGCGCGTGAGGATCTCGACCTTCTCGGAGCCCGAGATGCCGTCGCTGCTGGAGAGGCGGTACGGGCCGGAGACGCCGCGCGAGGGCTGCTCGTCCACCACCTGGGCCACGTTGTCGCGCACCACCCAGGCGTTGGCCTCGAAGGTCTCGCCCTCATGGTGCAGCTGCAGGCCCGAGACGGAGCGGTTGATGCGGCTGAGCTCGCGCGCGGGGCCACCGGTACCGGTGTTGAAGTCGCCGTACAGCACGAAGGAACGGCCCTGGTCGACCCGCACGTACAGGCGCTGGCGCGACTGCGCGTCGAAGCCGCGCAGCGAGGAGTCGCCGTAAATCGGGTAGTACTGGTCGGGCTGGATGTCGCGGAACAGTCGGCCGCGCGATTCCTTCTCGGAATCGTAGGCCAGCGTGAGCAGCGTGTCGCCCTTGACCACGCCCTTGAGGAAGAACGCGGTGCGCGCACCAAGCGAGCCCTTGCCGTTGTCGAAGCCGTTGGTGTGGCGCTTCAGCTCCAGCTCGAAGCCGTCGTCCTCGCGGGCCGGGCTGATCTGCGAGGCGTCGAGCTTGCTGAGGTTGAGCGTGCCCTCGACCACGCCGACGGCGATCATCGGCCGGCGCTCGGTGACCATACCGACGTTGCCGCGCACGACCACGTTGCCCGACTGCACCTGCAGCAAGGCATCGCCGGGTTCGTGCGAGGCGATGAGCTCGACCACGGCCTCGCCGCCGCGCACCGTCAGGCGCAGGGTCTGGCGCGGTGGTTCGTCGATGGCGGCATCGGGCAGGCGCACGCGGCCGCGGTTGGTGGCCACGGTCACGTCGGTCGGTGCGGTCACTTTCTGGCCGTCGCGGTCGAACAGGCGCAGCGTGAGCAGCACCACCGAACGGCCATCGGCGCTGACCTGGTCCTGCGCGGCCTCGAGCACCAGCTGGCCGTTGTCGGCCAGGCTGGTGGCGCGCCAGTTGGCGGCCAGCGGCAGCGAGGTGGTGGGCGCGGGCAGCGCGGTCTCACCGGGGCCCCGCGCGGGGTCGTTGCCCGGGGCCATGGGCGTGAAACGCGGCGCCAGGGCGCTGGTCTGCGCGAGCGCCATGCCGAGTGGCAACAGCAGCACGGCCGAGGTCAGGGCGGATCGCATGGGCAGCTTGGACAGCATGGAGCGGCGGGCTTTCATTTCGCACCCCCGATCCGGGCCGGCGGGCCCGAGCGGAAGACGCGCGGTGTGGGGGTCGGGGCGTCGACCAGCGGGGCGACGATCTGGCCGAGGCGGCGGCGTTGCTCCACCTGTTCGAGCACGCCGGGCGAGCAGCTGCCTTCGATGAAGTCGGCGCGGTGCAGCTCACCGAACTTCAGGTCGAGGAACAGGCTGCCGGCGTCGAGCGCGTTGCGGTTGCTGCTGGTCACCAGCTGGCTGCCCTGGGGCAGCGTGGTCGGGTCCACGCGCAGCACCGAGGTGCGCGCGGGCAGGCCGCAGATGCTGTACTTGCCTTCGCTGTCCGAGATGAGGTGCGTGCCGTCCTGCAGGTACAGCCGCACGCCGGGGATGCCGACTTCCTCGGCGTCCTGGATGCGGTTGCGGTTGCAGTCCATGAACACCTTGCCGACCACGCAGGCTTCCTGGAAGAACACGCCGCCGGTGATGCGGATGCGGGCCTGCGCGCGGTTGGAGGTGACGGGCACGCCGCCCACCACGCCCGCGGCCTGTGCGCGGTTGATGCCGTCGCCCTGCTGGGCGCCGACGCCGACGCGCACGCGGTAGGTCACCGTCACCGGCGTGTTGGCGGCGAAGCTGCCGATGGCGAAGTTCAGCACCGGGCCGGGCGCGCCGGCCGGGTCGGCCACCACCGCCCCGTCCTGCACCACCGTGCCCGGGATCAGGCGCAGGCCGGCGGGCAGGCTGTCGGTGATGACCACGTTGCTGGCCGCGCCGTTCGGGCTGGTCACGCGCAGCGTGTACTGCACCGAGTCACCGATCTCGACCACGTCGCGCATCACCTGCTTCTGCAGGAACAGGCCGGCGCCGGCGAAGGGCTCCAGCGGGATGTGGTTGTGGATCAGGTCGGGCATGCCCGGCGCCAGGTTCAGGCGCAGGTAGTAGGTGGTCGGCTGCCCGATCGGGGGCGGGCCGGCCTGGGCCTGCACCAGGTAGGGCGAAGCACCCGAGGGCGTGAACACACCCGGTTGCGGCGGGATGGACGCGATCGGCGTGGGCGCGTAGCTGGGCGCCGAGGCGGCCAGCGTGTACTCGCCACTGGGCGCGCCGGGCGCGAGCAGGAACTGGTAGAAGCCCAGCGGCCCGGTCGTCATCTGCGCGCAGTTGCCCACCGCCACGTAGCTCGCACCGCCCACCAGCATGGTGGCCGGGTTGAAACCGGCGGGGCCGCAGAAGCGCACCTGCGCGGCGTCGATCGGCGCGCGGGTGTTGGCGTCGTAGACCACGCCCGAGGGGTCGAGCGGCAGGTCCTGCTGGCGCAGGTCGGCACCCGGCTGCAGCGTGACGGTGAGGTGGTCGCGCCCGCTGGACAGGCGCGAGTTCGTGTCGCCGCCACTGTTCTGCGGCGTGCCGTAGACGACGTTGTTCGCCGGGTCGCGGAAGTAGACGTTGTAGTCGCCCGGCACCAGGCCGATCACGCCATAGGCGCCGTCGGCCCCGGTGCGGAACAGGCTGCGGCCGTCCGGCATGCTCACGCAGCCCTGCGCGCTGTTGGTCGGCACGGTGCGGCAGGCCACGGCGTTGCCGTTGCTGTCGACAACTTCCACCGCCCAGTCGGGAATCGGCGTGTCACCGGCGTCGCGGCGGCGGTCGCCGTTGTTGTCGCGCCAGACGTAGCCCGAGAGCGAGGCCGGCAGTGCGGACAGCGGCACGCCGGTGGGGTCCAGGCCGGCGGTCTGGTACGGCGTCTGCGGCACGCTGCCCGGCGGGATCACGCCCGAAGGCGGCTGACCCGGGCCACCGGTGGGGGTGGTGTTGTCCACCGCGTCGGTGCGGATACCCAGCGGACCGGCCGAGGCCTGGTTGAAGCGCGTGGTGGTGGCACCGGCAGTCACGACGACCGGGATGTCGACCGACACCCAGCCGCCCGCGGGCAGGCTGGCCGAGCCGAGCAGGTCACCGCCGGCGGTGCCGGTGTAGCCCGCGTTGGGCGTGAACACGCCGCCGTTGCCACCGCCATGGGTGATGGCGGGCGCGCCGGCGCGCGTCATGTAGTCGGGCAGCGTGTCGCGCACGTCCATCGTCACGGGGTACGCGCTGTCGTTCTGGTAGATCACCTGCCAGACCACCTCGGCCCCGGGCGACACGCCCACGGCCGCGGCCGGCGTGACGATGCGCGCCGACTTGTAGCCGCGCACGCCGCCGCCCTGCGTTTCACCGAAGTTCACCTGCAGCGCCGCGCCGGGCGTGGCATTGAAGGTGAGCGCGATCGTTTCCACCGCGCCACCCAGCGGGCCCACGGCGCCTGCGCTGCCACCCGTGACGGGGCCGGGCGTGTTGGCCACGCTGGTGTAGCCCAGCGGCTGCGTCTGGCGCACCGTGTAGCTGCCGGGCGGCAGGCCGGTGAAGGTGTACTGGCCGCTGCCGTCGGTGGTGGTGTAGCGCGTGATCGCGTTGCCGAACGCGTCGGTGCCGACCAGGCCGATGGTGTTGCCGGACAGGCCGGTGTCGGTGCCGCCGAACTGGCCGTCGAGGTCGCGGTCTTCGTAGACGCGGCCGCCGATGCGGATGTCGGACACCAGCGGAAAGTTGTGGTTCGCGGTGCTCTGGTCCGCCGCCACGGTGATGCTGGCGATGGACGCGGGCGCCGTGCCGGGCGCGGTCGGCGTGCCGTTGGGCGCGCCGCCCAGCGTGCCGGCGCTGGTGATGCCGTGGGTGGTGCCCGCCGGCAACGCCGGCATGACCACGCGGTAGCTGCCCGCCGGCAGGCCGGCGAAGTGGTACGCGCCGCTGGCGTCGGTCGTCGTGGTGGCGATCAGGGCGTTGGTCGCCTGGTCGCGCAGCTCGATGGTCTGGTTCGGCGCCGGCAGGTCGTCGCCCGTGAACACGCCGCCGCTGTTGTCGGGGTCGAAATACACCACTCCCGAGATCTGGCTGCCCGGCAGCGTCTTGGTGAAATGGTTGTCCACCGAGGCGGTCTGCGGGCCGCTGAGGTTGATGCCGGTGATCGTGGGCACGGCCTGCGTGCCGCCGGCGGTGCCGCCGGTGCTGCCCGGCCACGCCAGCGGCGTGGTGCTGTTGATGAAGCCGGCGGGCGGCGCGCAGGTGGTGCAGGTCACCGTGTAGCTGGTGCCCGGTGGCACACCCGCGAAGGTGTACTGGCCGCTGGCGTCGGTCGTGGTGGTGATCGACACCACGTTGCCGTGGATGTCGTTGCCGGTGAGCGTCAGCGTCTGTGCCACGTTGTTCGCACCGGGCGCGCCGCTGCCCACACCGGCATCGCTGCCGTTGAAGGTGCCGTCGCCGTTGCGGTCGACGAAGATGCGGCCGCTGATGCTGCGGTCACTGCCGAGCTCGCCGAAGTTGTTGGCGCTGGAGCGCGCGTTCGGCGGCAGCACGATGCCGCCGACGCGGCTGGTGCCGGCCGGCACCGTGTAGGCGGGCGAGCCGTTGCTGATGGCCGGTGCGGTGTTCGAGGCCGTGCCGGCGGTGCCGGTGGCGCTGCCCGAGCCGATGTTGACCACCGTGCCCGCGCTCGGAATGCCGTTGACCGTGTTGGCCGGCTGCGCGCCCTGCGTCACCACATAACCCGGGCAGGTGGGCGCCGCGAGCGGGCTGCAGCTGGGGCGCAGGCCGCTGAAGCGGTAGTTGCCGTCGGCGTCGGTCGTGGCGGTGAGCGAGATGGCCTGGCCCAGGTCATCCAGGCCCGACAGCGTGACCTGCGCGCCGGGGATGCCGGGCTCGGTGCCGTTGGCCACGCCGTTGTTGTTGTCGTCGCGGTAGACCTTGCCGGTGATCTCGGAGGGCAGCAGCTCACCGAAGTTCTGGTTCACCGCGCTGGCCACCGTGCCGCCCGCCAGATCGAGGCGGATGTTGCTGCGGCGCGAGACGTAGTCGACGTTGCTGTTGTTGGGCGTGCCGGCGTTGCCGCTGCCGCCCACGACGCTGGCTTCGGCGGTGGAGCCCGCGGTGAGCCGTGCCTGGAAGGTGCCGCTGCCGGGGTTGAGCACGGCGGAGGGCGGCGGCGTGCCGCCCGCGCCCACGGTGTCGCTGCTGCCACGCAGGTAGCGCACGGTGTAGTCGGAGCCGAGCGCGGCGGAATCGACCAGGTCGCGGAACACATAGAAGCCGCTGGCGTCGGTGGTGGTCTTCTGCAGCACCACGCTGTCGAGCGCGCGGATCAGGCTGACCGACTGGCCGGACAGGGGTGCTTCACCGGTGTCGTGCACGCCGTTGTTGTTCGCGTCGAGGTAGATGCGACCCGAGATCGAGCCCAGCGGGCTGACCACCAGGTCGGCCTCGGCCGGGGCGGGGTTGCCACCCGCGTCGGTGCGCAGCGCACCTGCGAGGATGCGGTTCGGGTAGGTGCCGGTCACGGCGGCCGTCACGTTCACCGAGATCGTGCAACCACCGGGCGGAATGCTTGCGCCGCTTTCGTAGCGCACCAGCGCCGTGCCCGCGGTCGCGGTGACGGAGCCGGTGCTGCAGGTGCCGCCCACGGTCGGCGTCGGCGCCACCAGCACGCCGGCCGGCAGCAGGTCGTCCATGGCCTGCGCGAGCGTCTGCGCGCCGGCGTTCGCGTTGCCCAGCGTGATGGTCAGGCGCGAGGTGCCGTTGGGCGAGATGGTCGGCGGCACGAAGGTCTTGAGCACCGTCGGCGGCTGGAGCACGCGCACGGTGGCGGTGGCCGGGTCGGGGTTGCTCACGCCTTCATTGCTGGTGAGCCCGCCAGTGGGAATGGTGTTGGTGTAGAGGCCGGGCACGTTCGAGACGGTGTCGAACGAGAACGTGCACGAACCGGCGGCCGGCACCGTGGCACCCGCCACCTGCGCGCCGGTGGCCGAGGCGATGGCGCTCACGCTGCCGCCCGCGCAGGTGGTGGAGGCGTTGGGCACCTGCGCCACGAACAGGCCGCTGGGCAGTTCATCGCGCAGCGCCACACCGGTCAATGCCTGGGTGGCATTGGGGTTGGTGATGGTGATGGTCAGGCGGTTGGGCGTACCGGGCGCCACGGGCGAGGTGGCGAAGGCCTTGGCCAGCGTGGGCGCCTGAAGCACGTGCAGCGTGGCGCTGGGGCCGGGCTGCGGGTTGGTCACCGCGCCTTCGTTGGCGACAACGGTGCCACCGGGAATGGTGTTGACGTAGGCGCCCGGGAGCGGCACGACCACGTTCACGCGCACCACGCACTCGCTCGGGCCGGCGGGCAGCTGCGCGCCCCGGAACGAGACACGGTCACCCGCGGCGGTGATCACCGCGCCGGCGCAGGTGGTGCTGGCGTTGGCGGGCGTGGCCACGACCATGCCGGCGGGCAGGTGGTCGGTGGTGGAGATGTTGGTGAGCACCTGCGGCAGCGAGTTGCGCACGCGGATCACCAGCAACGCGGTCTGGCCCGCAGCCACCGCCGTGGGTTCGAAGTGTTTCTCCACGCCCAGGCCGGCAAGCGATGCGAGGTTGGCGGTGAAGGGCGAGGCGTTGGTCACGCCCTGGGTGTTGGTGATCGCACCGGCGGGCAGCGTGTTGTTGAGCGTGCCGACGACCGAGGAGGTGATGTCCACCGAGACCGTGCACGCGCTGTTGCCGCCCAGGTTGCCGCCGGAGAGGCTCACGGTGCCGCTGCCCGAGGCCGCGTCGACCAGGCCGCCCGCGCAGGTGGTCGCGGCGTTGGGCACGACGCCCACCACCATGCCCGAGGGCATGGCGTCGCTCACGGCGAGGTTGGTGAGCGCGGTGGCGCTGGTGTTGTCGATGCTGATCGTCAGCCGCGAGACGCTGCCCGGGCCGGCGATGGTGGTGGGCGCGAACGCCTTGGTGAGGTTCACGCTGCTGGTGACCTTGTTCAGCGTGGCCGTGGTGGTGGTGGTGCTGGCCACGCCGCCGTCGGCCGTGACCGCGCCGGGTGCGAGCGTGTTCACCGAGGCGGTGCCGGTGCTGGTGACGACGTCGAACAGGAAGTCACAGCTGGTGCCGCCGGCGATGGTGGCGCCGGAGATCGCGGCGCTGGTGCCACCCGCGGGCACGTTGAGCACCACGGGACCCGCGCAGGTGGTGCTGGCGCCGGACGGGGTGGCAATGGTCAGGCCGGTGCCAGCCAGCGGGTCGGTGGCGGTCACGCCGGTGAGCTGGCCGTTGCCGGTGTTGCCCAGCGTGATGCGCACGCGGCTCGTGCCGCCAACCTGCACGGGGTTGGTCAGGAAGGTCTTGGCGACCGTGAGCGCGGGCAGGTACTGCAGCGTCGCCGTGGTGTCGTTGAGGTTGCGGATGGTGCTGCCGGGCACGTTGGCCACGGTGCCGGTCGCGCTCACGGTGGCGGCCGCATTGCTGCCGTTGAAGGCCGGGATGGTGTTGGTGTGCACGCCCACCGTGCCGCCGACCACGTTCACGCGCACGCTGCACTGGCCGGGCGCGAAGGGCGAGGTGCCCGCGCGCGGTGGCAGGCTGCCGCCGCTGAGCGAGAAGCTGGTGTCGCCCGGGTTGGCGGTGACGGTGCCGCCACAGGTGGTGGTGGCGTTGGCCGGGTTCGCCACGCGCAGTGCGGCGGGCAGCGTGTCGGTGAAGGCGACGTTGGCGAGCGACGAGAAGTTGTTGTTGGTCAGCTCGATCTGCACCACCGACGGCGTGCCCTGGAAGCGCTGGCGCGCAACCACGCCGTCGAAGGTCTTGGTGACCACCAGCGGGTTGACCGCGGTGAGGCTGACCGCGCCCGCGCTGCCCGAGACCGTGCCGTTGCCCGCGCCGAAGCTGGCGTTGGTGAGGGTGGTGCCGGGTGCGGCGTTGTCGGGCACACGCGCGGTGAAGCGCACCGTGCAGGTGGTGCCGCCGGGTGCGGCGCCGGGGAAGTCGAAGGTGAACGCGGGCGCGGTCACCAGCGGCGCCGGCATCGGTGCGCTGAAGCTGCAACCGCCGGTGATGGCGGGGGTGATGCCGCCGTTGCTGGCGTCCACGTACACCATGCCGGAGGGCAGGGTGTCGGTGAACGTCACGCTGGTCTGCGGCGAGAGGCTGAACGAGGTGACCGAGACCGCGAAGGTGGCCACGTCACCAGGCGCCACGTTGGTGGGCGAGATCGCCTTGGACACCGTGAGCGCGTTGTCGCGCACCTCGATCGGCGCACTGCGCGCGGGCGAGGTGAAGCCCTGCGCGTTGCTCACCGCACCCGAAGCGAAGCTGTTGGTGTGCGTGCCGGTGGTGGTGGAGGTGACGTTGAACTGGATGCGGCATTCGCCGCCGGCAGGCACTTCGGCACCGCTGAGCACGAAGCCCTTGTCGACACCGGCGTCGGTGCCCGCAACCAGGCTTGCGCCCGCACCGCAACCCAGCAGGTTGCCCGCGCCGATGGCGCCCGAGTTGCGCAGGGCGGCCGGCCAGCCACTGCCCACCACGTCGCTCAGGCCGACGATGGTCAGCGGGGCGGTGCTGTTGTTGCCGATGCGCACGGTCAGCAGCGAGTCGGCACCGGCGGTCAGCGGCGTGACCGAGAAGCCCTTGGCCAGCGTGATCGGGCTGTTGACGGTGATGTTGGTGGTGGTGCCGGGGTAGGTCAGCCCGCGCGTGTTGCCCACGTCGCCCGCAGCGATGGTGTTGGTGCCGGCGGCAGACGCCTGGCCCGCTGCGAGCACGCCGCGCACGGTGAACTGCAGGTTGCAGGTGCCGGGCGAACCGGCCGGAATAGCGCCACCCGAGAGCGAGACGCTGCTGGACGTGAAGCTGGTGCTGCTGCCGCAGGTGTTGCCGACGATGCCCAGCACCTCGAGGTTGGCGGGCAGCGAGTCGGTGAAGCTGGTGAACGGGATGTTCACGCCGCTGTTGGGGTTGGTGAAGGTGATGGTCGCGGTGCGCGAGGCGCCCTGCACCAGCGTGGCACCGCCAAAGCTCTTGGACACGGCGGGCAGCAGGATGCTGTTGACCAGCACGCTCTGCTGTGCCGGCGAGGCGGCCGCGGGCGTGAGGTCGGTGGCGTTGATGACGTTGTTCCAGGTGCCGCCGCCGTTGTAGGAGGTGAGGTCCACCGTGACCGTGCAGAAGCCGTCCACGCCGCCGGCATAGGGCGGAATGGTGAAGCCGCTGACGGTGAGCACGTCCACCCCGCCGGGGCCGGCGCCCGGGGCCGGGTTGAGGGTCGCGCCAGCGCAGGTGGTGGCCGGGGCCACATAGCCGGGATGGCCGACAGGGTAGAGCCGCAGCTGGGGCGGAAGGGTGTTGACGAGCTGGGCGCCGTCCTCCTGCGCACCGTCGTTGCTGATGGTGATCGTCAGCCGCGTGCGTTCGCCCACCACGATGGTGCTGGCGCTCACCGACTGGCTCACGACCAGCGTGGCATGGGCAGCGCCCGCCGCGAACACGGTGGCCGAGGCGAGCAGGCCGAGCGCGCGGGCAACCCGCGCGAAGCGGGGGGCCGAGATGGCAGGCGAACGCGCAGGAGCGCCCTTACCCGTGGTCAGACCACGTGCAAAAAAACGAAGCATGGTTTTCCCTCTGACTGCCACGCGGACCGACACCGCGTGTGTTCCCGGCGAGCGGCCGGCCGGCCGCTGCCCGCACGACGGGCTGGAGGCAACCTCCATACACATACGTGCTTTTTGTTACAGGTGCGCACTATATCGGCGCATGCGAACTTTCAACAATTCACCAGAGGATTACTGCGATAAAAGTAACGAGTTCGTCGGTTTTGTTGTAGGAATGCCAATCGGACTGATCACCCGGATCGTTAAAAGACTGTTGTTTCAATTAACAATTTTTTGACAGAGGTCAAAATGAAGGGGCATCCAGGGGTTCTTTATTCGATGCTTGATGCGAGCACCAACTCACTTATATTGGATCGGTATTAGTTAACAGTTTGTTAAAAACCGATCCGACCGGCGGTTACAAATGGGCGGCGTCACGGCGTGAAAAAGGCCGGTCATCCCAAGGCGGATGCCGGCCTGTCAGCCCATGGAGCAAAGGGAACGGCGCCCTTCAGGCGGGCAGCGTCAGTCGCCACCCCCCGCAAGGAAGGCGTACAAAGCTGCGGCGCCCGCGCCGGCCGGGGCGTCGCCCGCGGTGCACAGCATCAGTTGCCTCGTGGCCCACGCGTCGCTGAGCGGGCGCGCCACCACGCGGTCGCTGGCCAGGCGCTGCGCCGTGGCCTGCGGCACCACGGCCACGCCCACGCCTTCGCCCACCAGTTGCATCAGCGTGTCCAGCCCGCGCACGCGCACCCGGTGGTGCAGGCCCCGGCCATGTTGCAGCGCGCGGTCGTGCAGCAGGCGGCTGAGGCCGCTCTCGCTCGGCAGGCCCACGAAGGGCCGCTCGAGCAGGTCGGTGAACGGCAGGGGTTGCCGCGTGGCGCGCCGGCCCTCCCTCGGCAGCACCGCCACCAGCCGGTCTTCACGGAAGAAGCGTGTGTTCAGGCCCTCGGTGCTCACGTTGTCGGCGACGATGCCGATGTCGGCCTGGCCCTGGCGCATGGACATCAGCGCGTCGCGGCTGCCGAGCTCGCGCAGGTCGACGTCGATGTCGGGGTGCGCCACGAGAAAGCGGCCGAGCAGCCGCGGCAGGTGCTCGGTCATGGCGGCGGTGTTGCACAGCACGCGCACGGTGCTGCGCACGCCGTGGGCATGCGCCGCCATGTCGGCGTGCAGCGCCTCCATGTCGCGCTGCAGGCGCCCGGCGTGCAGCAGCAGGGTGCGACCCGCATCCGTGGTGCGCACACCCTGGCGCGAACGCAGCAGCAGGGCCGCGCCGATGGCGTGCTCCAGCTGCTGGAGCCGCGTGCTGGCCGCGGCGAGCGACAGGTGGATGTGGCGCGCGCCGGCGGTGATGGAGCCGTGTTCGACGATGGCCGCGAACAGGCGCAGATCGAACGGGTCGATGCGGTAGGTGGGCGCGGTGCGTGGAGCGTTCATCGGGTCGATCCTCCGGAATCGGCGAAGGATACCTCTGGCGATGCCCGATGGACAGCTCCGCCACCGGACCGCAACATGTGCCCATGGACCACCTCATGCTCGCGCTGATTGCCATCGTATTCCTGGCCGCTGGCGCGGTGAAGGGCGTTTCCGGCATGGGCCTGCCCACCTTCTCGGTCGCCCTGCTCGGCCTGTTCATGCCGACCGCCACGGCGGCCACGCTGATGCTGCTGCCTTCGCTTTTGACGAATCTGGCCCAGTGCATCGGCCCGCATGTCCGCACGCTGGCGCGCCGCCTGTGGCCGATGTGGCTGATGCTGGCGGCGGCCACCGTGTGGAGCCCGCTGCCGGATCTGGGCAGCGCCGGCGTTGGCGCGCGCATCACGCTGGGCGTGGTGCTGGTGGCCTATGGCCTGTGGGGTCTGGCCAGACCCGTGCTGCCTTCGCCGGGCCGGTTCGCACTGCCGGCCGGCGGTGTGGCGGGCATGTTCTCCGGTCTGCTCACGGCCGCCACCGGCGTGTTCGTGATGCCGATGGTGCCGTACCTGCAGTCGCTACGGCTGGACAAGGACGTGATGATCCAGGCGCTGGGCCTGAGCTTCCTCGTGGCCACGCTGGCGCTGGCGGTGCGGCTGGGCCCGCTGGCCGTGCTGAGTGGCGCGGCGGTGCCGCTCACCGGCCACGCCATTGCGCTCGCCGCCGCCTTTGCCGGCCTGTGGATCGGCACGGCCCTGCGCCAGCGGTTGCCGCTGCCGGTGTTCCAGCGCGCGCTCTACAGCGTGTTCCTGGCGCTCGGCGCGCTGATGCTGGCGCGGTCTTTCCACGCCTGACCCATGCAGCCCGAACCCGACGCGCTGCGACTGGCTGAAGCCCTCGAGCGCGCCTACCGGCTGGCGCTGAACGTGGAGGCGCTGGCGGTGCACCGGGAGGACGGCGGCGAGGAACCGGCGATCGCGGCAATGGCCACTGAGCTGCTGGGCGTGCTCGACCAGGCCAGGGCGTCGATGCTGCGGCCCTCTTCCAGAAACGAACACGCCGGGTGGCGGTAGCGCGGGCCGCGGCGTGGCAGGCGGGGGCCATCGGCCTCATACTTCCAGCGACCGTCACTTCCGCCGCCGCCCATGACCGAACCCACCGAAGCCCCGTCCCTCGAAAAGCCAGCCGAGCCCGCGATCACCCCGCCTTCCATTGCCCCGGTGTCCGGCTCCCTGATGCTGCGCGTGCTGCTGGTGGCAGTGACGGCGGCGTTCATCTGGATCCTGCTGCCCTTCTACGGCACCATCCTCTGGGGCGCGATCATCGCGCTGCTGTTCGCGCCCATGAACCGCTGGCTGCTGCCGCGCATCGGGCAGCGGCGCAACCTCGCTGCCCTGATCACGATGCTGGGTGCCCTGGTGATCGTGGTGCTGCCCGCGGTGCTCGTGGCCAACTCGCTCGCCCGCGAGGCCAGCCAGCTCTACGCCCGCATCGACTCGGGCGAACTCAAGCCGGCGCTCATGCTGCGCAGCCTGTTCGATGCGCTGCCCGACTGGCTCACCGACCTGCTCGCGCGTTTCGGCCTCGGCAACTTCGATCTCATCCAGCGCAAGCTGACGCAGGCGGCCACCCAGGGCAGCCAGTTCATCGCCACGCAGACCTTCAACCTGGGCCAGGACGTGCTGAGCCTGGTGATCAGCCTCTTCATTGCGCTCTACCTTGCGTTCTTCCTGGTGCGCGACGGCGGCAGCCTCGTGCGCTCGATCCGCATGGCGATCCCGCTGCCGCCCGACGACAAGCAGGAACTGCTGGAACAGTTCGGCACCGTGCTGCGCGCCACCGTGAAAGGCAACCTCGTGGTCGCACTGGTGCAGGGCGCGCTGGGCGGCCTGGCGTTCTGGGTGCTGGGCGTGAACGCCGCGCTGCTGTGGGCGGTGCTCATGGCCGTGCTCTCGCTGCTGCCGGCCGTGGGTGCGGGTCTGGTGTGGGGGCCGGTCGCGATCTGGCTGTTCGTCTCCGGCGACATCGTGCAGGCCGTGGGCCTGACGCTGTACGGCGTGCTGGTCATCGGCCTGGTCGACAACCTGCTGCGCCCGCTGCTCGTGGGCAAGGACACCGGCATGCCCGACTACCTGGTGCTCATCAGCACCATCGGGGGCATCGCGGTGATGGGCATCAACGGCTTCGTGATCGGCCCGGCCATTGCGGCGATGTTCGTGGCGGTCTGGGGCATCCAGACGGCCACGCGCGTGCGGGCCCGCGCGGCGGCGGTGGCCATGGTCGATGCCACGCCGGAACCCCCGCCGTCTGACGCACCCGCGCCGCCCCGCTGACACGGCTTTGCGCCCACAATGCACCGCATGAACACCTCCACCCTTTGCGCCGCGGCACTGGCCTTCGGGCTCACGGCCTGCGCCAGTTCGACACCCCCACCTGCGCCGCCCGCGAGCGAGCGCTCACCGATCATGTGCACGCAGGACGTGATGCAGTGCCCCGATGGCCGCTTCGTCGGCCGCACGCCACCGGGCTGCACTTTCGTCTGCGCGCCGTCCACCGCACCGGCCACCCGCTGACATGGCCTGGCGCCACCCGCGCTTCACGCTGCTGGTGGCCGTTGTGGCGTGGTTCGGCCTGGGGCTGCAGCTGTTTCTCTCGCTGCGGCTGACCACCGCCCAGGGTGGCACGCCGCTCGGCGCGCTGGTGATCTACCTTGGCTATTTCACCGTGCTCACCAACCTGCTGGTGGCGCTGAGCCTGAGCGTGCCCCTGCTGCGACCGGCCGGCAGTGCGGCGCGCTGGTTCCGGCAACGAGGCGTGGCCACCGCCGTGGCGGTGAACATCGCGCTGGTGGGGCTGAGCTACCACGTGCTGCTGCGAAACGTGTGGGACCCGCAGGGCCTGCAGAAGGTGGCCGATGTCACGCTGCACTACGCGGTGCCGGTGCTGGCCGTGCTGCACTGGTGGTTCGTGGTGCCGCCCGCGCGCATGCCCTGGCGATCGCCGCTGGTGTGGGCCATCTGGCCGCTGGCCTACCTGGCCTATGCGCTGCTGCGCGGCCTGTGGCTGCATAGCTATCCGTACCCCTTCATCGACGTGGCCGTGCTGGGCTACCCACGCTCCCTGCTGAACGCGCTGGCCTTGCTGGCGGTGTTCCTGCTGGTGGGCGCGCTGTTCGTGGCGGTGGCACGCTGGCGGCTCAGGCCACCGACGCGTTGAGCAGGCGCTGCACCAGCGGGTGCTGCACCTTGCGCGCGGTGCCGATGGCGTAGAAGTGTTCCTGCACGCCGTCGCAGGGCCCGATCCACTCCAGACCGTAGCCCTGCGCCAGCGGTTCGCGCATGCGCTCTGCGGCGGGCAACACACCCATGCCCGAGGCGCCGAAGGTGGCCAGCAGCGCGCTGTCCTCGAACTCGCCCACCACGCGCGGCTGAACGCCCTGGCGCTCGAACCACTGGTCGATGCGCAGACGCACCGAGGACTGCGCCGTGGGCAACAGCACCGGCACCTGCGCCAGGCTGCGCGGGAAGTCGTGCCGCGCCTGCGCCAGCCACGCCTTCGGCGCATACCAGCCGAGCGGCGACGAGCCCATGGCATGGCTGTACAGCTTGAGGTTGGGGTTGGCTGGCGCGGGCCGGTCGGACAGCACCACATCGAGCCGGTGCAGCGCGAGCGCGGCCAGCAGGTCGTCGAAGCTGTCCTCGTGGCAGAGCAGGCGCAGGTTGGCTTCTGCCATGGCGGGGGCGAGCAGGTCGCGCACGGCCAGCTTGGGCAGGCCATCGGAAATACCCACCACCAGGCGCACGCGCTGCTGGCTCGCGGCATCGCCCACTGCGGTGTGCAGCTGCTCGCCCAGCTGGAAGATCTGCTCGGCCAGCTCCAGCGCGGTCTGGCCCGCCTCGGTGAGCGCGAGGCCACGGCCGGCCGGCTTGAACAGCGCATGGCCCAGCGACTGCTCCAGCAGGCGCACCTGCGCGCTCACGGTCTGCACCGCCATCCCCAGGCGGGCGGCCGCGTGCGACATGCCCCCTTCCTTGGCCGTGACCCAGAAGTAATAAAGGTGCTTGTAGTTGAGTTCCGGGTGCATGGTTCGTATTTTTCAGATAATCATTCCTTGATTTTCTGCTTTTTACGATCTCTCGAACCCACTACGCTCGGGGCCTCGCCCAAAAAGGGCATCCGACACAAGGCATTCATGCGTTCCTATTCCACCGACAGCCCGCAGGCCGCCGCGCGCCTGCTCGCCATGGCCCTGGTGGCCGACGGCAACTACTCGCTCACCGAAATCCGCGCGCTCGACCGCATCCAGGCGTCGCAGCGACTCGGCCTGTCCCCACAGGCCATCAAGGACGTGCTCGACACCTTCTGCGAAGACCTGCTGGCCGCCGCCGGCGGGCAATGGACCGGCTCGGCCGGCATGGACGAGGTCACCCGCCAGCAACTGCTGGAGGAGGTGCAGGACCCCGCACTGCGCGCGCAGGTCATGGCGCTGTGTCAGGCCATCGTTCAGGCCGACGGCCACGAGGCCGATGGTGAAGCGGCGCTTCTGGATGCGCTGATCTGTGCATGGCGCCAGTGGCCGCACACCGCGCACACGGCGCGCCCGGTGGGAGCGCTGTCATGAAGCCATTGATCTGGGGTGTCTTCGGCCTGCTCGCCCTGTGCTGGACCGGTCTGGCCGCCGCGTCGGTGCAGGTCACCGAGTGGTTGCTGACCCTGGTGGCCTCGGGCCAGGCAACCGACGCGGCCGTGGCCGCCGGGCAGTGGCCGGTGCCCGAGTGGCTGGCCATGTGGGTCAACCCGGCGTGGCTGACGGCCATGCAGGGCGCCTGGCTGGGCCTGGTGCAGTGGCTCGCGCAGGTGCTGCCGTCCGCCGGCGGACTGATGGACTGGATCACGCCGCTGGTGTGGATCACCTGGGCGCTGGGCATGCTGTGCCTGCTGGTGCCGGCGGTGGGGCTGCACTGGGTGTCAGGCCGGTTGAAGCTGCCTCCCCGCCACATCAGGACCTGATTCCCGGCCTTGCGCAGCGGGAGGCAATAGCGTTGCGCAATGCACGGACGGCCGGAGAAACGGATCGTCGCGTCACAGGGCGGGCAAAGGGTGGCGCCTAAAATCGGCCCACACTTCCAGGAAGCCCACCTTGACGCCCGACGCGACCACCGCTCCGCCCGACGCCTGCCCGCTCTATGTGGACCTGGACGGCACCCTCACGCTCAGCGACACCCTGCACGAATCGGCCATGCTGTTCGTGCGGCGCAACCCGCTGAACCTGTTGCGCATGCTGGCCTGGCTGCCGCTGGGCAAGGCCGGCTTCAAGCAGCGGCTGGCCAGTGCGGTGCGCCCCGACCCCGCCCGCCTGCCCTTTCACGAGCCCTTCGTGCAGTTCCTGCGCGACGAACACGCCCGTGGCCGGCCGCTGGTGCTCGCCAGCGCGGCCGACGCGCGCATCGTGCAGGACGTCGCCGCCCACCTGGAAGTGTTCGATGACACCCTGGGCACCAATGCCCAGCCCGACGGCGTCAATCTGAGCCGCGCCAACAAGCGCGCCGCGATCGAGGCCCATGCGCGTGCCCGCGGCCACAGCGGCTGGGCCTACGCCGGCAACAGCCGCGACGACCTCGACGTGTGGGCGGGCAGCGCAGAGGCGGTGGCGGTGAACGCCCCGGCCGGGGTCGTGGAATCGCTGCAGCGCACGCACCCGCAGGCCCGCGTGTTCGAGCGCGAACCCCTGCGCCTGAAAACCGTGCTGCGCGCGATCCGCCTCAAGCAGTGGTCCAAGAACGGCCTGCTGTTCCTGCCCCTGCTGGCCGCGCATTCGCTGGACCCGGCGCGCCTGGGCCTGGTGCTGCTCGCGTTCGTGGCGTTCGGCCTGTGTGCGTCGGCCACCTACCTCTTCAACGACCTGCTGGATCTGCCCAACGACCGCACCCACCGCATCAAGCGCAACCGCCCGCTGGCCTCGGGAGCGCTCGGCATCTCGACCGCCGTGGCGCTGGGTGCGGCCATGCTGGTGATCGCCTTTGTGCTGGCATGGGCGGTGTCAGCCGGGTTCACCGTGGTGCTGCTGGTCTACACCGCCGCCACGCTGGCCTATTCGCTCTATCTCAAGCGTCTGGCGCTGATCGACGTGCTGGTGCTCTCGGGGCTCTACACGCTGCGCATCGGCGCGGGTGCGGTGGCGGCCTCGGTGGACCTCTCCAACTGGCTGCTGGCCATCTCGATCTTCCTGTTCCTCAGCCTGGCACTGGTCAAGCGCTGCGCCGAACTCGAGGAGCTGGAAGACGACAGCCGCAGCCTCGCGCCAGGACGGGGTTACCAGGCGCGTGACCTCGCCTCGCTGCGTGCCATGGGCATGTCCAGCGGTTTCCTCGCGGTGCTGGTGCTGACCTTGTACATCGACAGCCAGAACAGCCACAATCTGTACGCTCACGCCGACCTCCTCTGGGCCGCCGCGCCGGTGCTGCTGCTCTGGATCATGCGCATCTGGCTCAAGACCGGGCGGCGCGAGCTGCACGGCGAGGACCCACTTCAATTCGCCCTTCGCGACCCCTTCAGCTGGGGCACACTGCTCGTGATGGGCGCCATCGGTCTGGTGGCCACCATCGGCTTCTGACCCCGGAATACAACATGAAATCCATTGCTCTGGCCCTTGCCCTGTTCTGTGTGATGCTGTCGTCGGCGGCGCAACTCGCCATGAAGCGCGGCATGACCGCGCCTGCCGCCGCCGCTGCCGACGTGGGCAGCACCTATACACAGGCACTCACCAGCCCACTGGTCTGGCTGGGCCTGATGCTGTACGGCGCCAGTGCCGTGCTCTGGCTGTGGGTGCTGTCGCGGCTGGACGTCAGCGTGACCTACCCGCTGGTCAGCCTGGGTTTCGTCGTCACGCTCGTGCTGGGCGTGCTCTGGCTCGGCGAACCGTTTTCCTGGATGCGCGTTGCCGGCTGCACCCTGATCGTCACAGGGGTTTCCTTGCTGGCACTGGATGCCTGATGTGAAATCCCCCCACGTCCTCCGCTCCCCGCGCGCAGCCGCATCCCGCTCAAGGCAGTAACACCTGCGGCCTGGCCGGTCTCGCGGTGTCTTGAACGCTCTCGTTCGCTCACCACGGGCCACACAACGGATCGAATCCATTTCACATGCGCGCCTCCGACTTTTCCGCCCATGCCTCACGCCAGATCTTCTGGGGCACATTTGTCTTCACGCTGCTGCTGAAGCTTGTCCTTGCCGCCGGTTTTCCCATGACCGGCGACGAGGCCTTCTTCTACCAGTGGGGCGTGTTCCCGGCCTGGGGTTACTCGGACCATCCGCCCATGGTCGGGTGGCTGATCGCGGCGCTGCGCCACCTCGGCGACCACCCGCTGGCGCTGCGCAGCTTCACCTTGCTGGTCACCAGCGTGATCGCTCTCGGCGTGGTCGACCTGCTGCGCCGCTTCCTGCCCGAGGACCGCGAAGCCAGCGCCTGGCTGGCCGGCGCGGTGTACCTCGCGATGCCGTGGTCGTGGATGTTCGTGCTGGTGACGACCGACACGTCGCTGGTCTTCTTCATGGCGCTCTCGGCCTGGTGCTACCTGCGCGCCGACACCAGCGCGCAGCGCAGTGCCCCCTGGTACGCGCTTGCGGGCGTCTTCCTCGGCCTGGCCTTCCTCTCCAAGTACTTTGCCGCGCTGCTCGGTTTCGCCTACGCGGCGCACTGCTTCGGCTGGCGGCGCGAGCGCTGGTGGGCGCCATTCCTGATCTTCGTGCTCGCCCTGCCCTCGATCGCGGTCAACATCGCCTTCAATGCCACGCACGGTTGGACCAACGTGATGTTCAACGTGTTCAACCGCAACGAAAGGTCGAGCTGGAACATCGCAACCTTCGGCATGTATGTCGCGATGGCGCTCTACCTGCTGACGCCCTGGTTGCTGTGGCGCGCCGTGACCGCACGCGGCGAAACGCCCGGTGTGTCTCGCACCACGGCCCGCACACTGCTCGTGCTGTGGACGTTCCCGCTGGTGGTGTTCCTGCTGCTGAGCATGCGACGCACCATCGGCCTTCACTGGGTGCTGGGCTTCGTGCCGCTGTTCGTGGTATGGGCGGGGCTTCGGCTGGACGCCCGCCCGCTGCGCCGCAGCCTGGGCTGGACGGTCGCGCTGTCGGTGCCGCACCTGCTGGTGGTCGCGGCGATCGCCTGGGCACCACTGTCGTGGTGGCAGCCTTTCAAGATCTACGACCGCGCGGTGTTCCTGCGCGAGGCCCCTGCCATCGTGACCGAGCTGCAGCGCGACCTGCCGGCCGGCGCCACGCTGATGGGACGGACCTACAACCCCGCCGCCATGCTCGCGTTTCACCATGGGCGATACGTGCCGGTGTTCGGCGTCGGCAAATACCATTCGCGGCAGGACGACCAGATCGTCGACTTCCGCCGCTACGACGGCCAGCCAATCCGCGTGTTCCTGTACGACGAACCGGACCTGGCAGATTTCGCGCCTTACTTCGAACGTGTGAGCCTCAAGCGCTTCGAGGTGGATGGTGTGGCCTTCTTCGCGGTGGACGGCGAAGGTTTCCGGTACCAGGCGTTCCATGACACCGTGCTGGCCGAGATCGCGCGCGAATTCCACGACATTCCGCGCTGGCTGCCCCTGCTGGGCAACCCCTTCTGCGAACGCTACGGCTTCGCGGCCTGCTCGCCAGGGCGGCCCTGATCAGGACGCCGCGAACGGGACGCGGGGCGCGACCGCGCACATCAGCTCGTAGCTGATCGTGCCGGCGGACGAGGCCACCTCGTCGATGGGCAGCACTTCGCCCGAAGACGCCCGGCCCCACAGCACGACCTCGGAGCCGATGCCTGCCGCGTCGACGCCGCTGAGGTCCACCGTGACCATGTCCATGCTCACCCGGCCGACCACGCGCGTGCGCACGCCGTCCACCAGCACCGGCGTGCCCGTGGGGGCGTGGCGGGGGTAGCCGTCCGCATAGCCGCAGGCGACGATGCCGATGCGCATCGGGCCATCGGCCGTGAATGCCGAGCCGTAGCCCACGGTGTCACCGCGCTGCAGCGACTGCGTGCCGATGATCCGGCTGGAGAGGGTCATGGCGGGCTGCAGGTCCCAGTCGGCCACGCGCTTTTCGGGAAAGTCAGGGGCACTGCCGTACAGGGCGATGCCCTCGCGCACCCAGTCGGCCGAGAGGCTTTGCGAGCCACGGAGGGCGAGCTTCGCGTGGCGCAGGATGGCCGCGCTGTTGCACAGGGTGCGCTCGCCCGGCAGGTCGGCGGTGGCTTCCTCGAACGCGGCCACCTGGTGCGCGATGCCACGCGCGCCGTCGGCGTCGCTGAAGTGGGTCATGAGCGAGATCTCGTCCACCTGCGGCAAGGCATTGAGCCGTGCCCACGCGCTGCGGAACGCGGCGGGCGTGAAGCCCAGGCGGTTCATGCCGCTGTTGAGCTTGAGGAACACGCGGTGCGGCACCTGCGTCTTGTGCGCCGCGAGCCAGTCGATCTGCTCGTTGCAGTGCACCGTGTGCCACAGGTGCAGGCGCGAACACAGTTCCAGGTCGCGCGGCTCGAACACGCCTTCGAGCAGGTGGATCGGGCCACGCCAGTCCAGCGCGCGAAGGCGCTCGGCCTCGGCCAGATCGAGCAGGGCAAAGCCGTCGGCGGCGCGCAGCGCGTCGAAGCAGCGTTCGATGCCGTGGCCGTAGGCGTTGGCCTTGACCACGGCCCAGACGCGGGCGTCGGGCGCGAAGTGGCGCGCGCGCGCCAGGTTGTGCCGCAGGGCCTCGGGATGGACGGTGGCGAGGATGGGACGTGGCATGGGGAAAAGGGGTCGGCGAAGGGGAACGTGCGGTAAGTCGCGAGACGGGCCTTCGGTGGCTCGCCGGGTGAAAACCCGGGGTGATTTGTCCCGGAGCCTTCAGGACAGCATGCTATAACCCGGCTTCGTCTGGAGACCGTCAACTGTCGCACAAAAAGCCTGGCGACCCCCATCCAGCCACCTCTGGCTGAAGCGACCCGGCACACAAAATCATCTCCATGAAGCGCGGCTTCTACACCATCATGACGGCGCAGTTTTTCAGCTCACTGGCTGACAACGCGCTGTTCATTGCCGCCATCGAACTGCTGCGCACCCGGGGCGCCCCGAACTGGCAGGAAGCCGCTCTCGTTCCCCTGTTCGCGCTGTTCTATGTGGTGCTCGCGCCCTTCGTCGGTGCGTTCGCCGACGCCAGACCCAAGGGCCAGGTCATGTTCATCAGCAACGCCATCAAGGTGGCGGGCTGTCTGCTCATGCTCTTCGGCGTGCACCCGCTGCTGGCCTACACGCTGGTGGGCCTGGGCGCGGCGGCCTACTCGCCGGCCAAGTACGGCATCCTCACCGAACTGCTGCCACCCTCACAGCTGGTCAAGGCCAATGGCTGGATCGAGGGCCTGACGATCGCGTCCATCATCCTGGGCGTGCTGCTCGGTGGCCAGCTGGTGAGCCCCTGGGTGTCGGCGAAGCTGCTCGCCATCGACCTGCCCTGGTTCAACACGGGCATCACCCACCCGGCCGAGGCCGCGGTCACCGCGCTGGTGCTGGTGTACGCCGTGGCGGCGTGGTTCAACACGCGCATTCCGCTCACCGGCGTGACACCGCGCCCAATGCCGAAGAACCCGATGACGCTGTTGCCCGACTTCTGGCGCTGCAACAGCCGCCTCTGGCGCGACCGCCTGGGCCAGATCTCGCTGGCCACCACCACCCTGTTCTGGGGCGTGTCGGGCAACCTGCGCTACATCGTGCTGGCCTGGGCCGGTGCCGCGCTGGGCTATGGCAGCACGCAGGCCTCGTCGCTGGTGGGCGTGGTGGCGGTGGGCACGGCGGTGGGTGCGGTGATCGCCTCCATGCGCATGCGGCTGGATCAGGCCACACGCGTGATGCCACTGGGCATCGGCATGGGCCTGCTCGTGATCCTCATGAACTTCATCGACAACGTCTGGGTGGCCGCGCCATTCCTGGTGCTGCTGGGCGGTCTGGGCGGCTTCCTCGTGGTGCCGATGAACGCGCTGCTGCAGCACCGCGGCCACAACCTGATGGGCGCCGGGCGCTCGATCGCGGTGCAGAACTTCAACGAACAAGCCTGCATCCTGGGGCTGGGCGCGCTCTACAGCTTCTCCACCGGCATGGGCTGGTCGGCCTTCGCCGCGATCACGGCCTTCGGCGTGCTGGTGGCCGGCTTCATGGCGCTGATCGCACTCTGGCACCGCAACAACCAGAAGAACCACCCGCACGAGCTCGAGCGACTGCTCGAGATTGCCCGGCGCGACGACCTGCACGGCTAGGCCAGGCTCCCCCCCTGCGCCGCACCTGCGGTGCGTCACCCCCTCAAGGGGGCAACACCTGCGGCCTGGCGAAGCCAGTTCCGCGGTGTTTCTGGATGGCGTTGTCTCCCTCTGCTGCCTGAGGCGCTCCGGCTGCTTCAGAACCCTACGTTGGTCGGCGCGAATCCGTCCAGGCTGACCAGCCGATGTTGTGCCAGCACCTTGTACAGGTCGGCCTCGCCCACCGAGCGCGAGAGGTAGGCGTCGCTGCCGGCCAGGCCGGCTTTCATGCGGTCCATGCTGCCCGCGGTGGGCGCGAACATGATGACCACCGGCGAGCCCTTGGGGCCCTTGGTCTGTTTGGCGACGCGGCAGACGTGGTTGGCGTCGGGCTCGCCCTTGAGGCGGTCGATCACCACCACGCGGTATGGATGGGCCTTGAGCATGACCAGCGACTGCGCGGCCTCGCGCGACCAGTCCACCGCGAGGCCGTATTTCTTGAAGCGCTTGAGCAGGATGCGGCCTTCCACAAGACTCTCCGCCACCAGCAGCATGTCGCCGCGCGCCACCTCGGGCACCGGCGCCTTCTCGGTGCTGAGCTTCGAACGGGGCGAACGTGTGGCGCGGGGCGGGGGAGGCGACGGCAGGTCTTCGAGGCTGCCGAAGTCGGTCATGCGCATCACGCCGGGGCGCGCAGCTGGTGGCGCAGAGCGGGTGACCGGGGGATTCGCCACGGGCGGCATCACGCCATTCAGCATGGGCTTGGTGGGCGGGAATTCGGTGTCGGGCGAGCGGCGCCGGCCGGTGCGCGCGGCAGGCGCCATGGGCAGTGGCGGTGTGCCGGTGAAGGGCTGGGTGTGGGCAAAACCCCGGTCACCGCCCGCACCGCGCGGCACCTGGGGCGGATGCTGGAAAGGGACCTGGCGGCCACTGACCAGCTTCATGCTTGCGTCCAGCCCCTGCAGCTGCGACGACTGGAAGGCTTCGTGCGGCGGCGGCAGGCGCGAATTCCCGCTGCCGCGGCGCCGCACGGGTGCGGGCCGCACGGCGCCCACCATCTCGTCGAGTGCGGCGAGCATGGCCACCAGCTTGACCGGTTTGCGGTGCAGCGGCCAGCCGGTTCCACCGTCGGAGCTGCCCACCAGCATGACCTTGCCCGGCAGCTCGGCGTCGCGCACCAGCAGCACCGCCTGCACGTTGTCGGCGTTGACGATCAGGATCTGCGCGTCCATCACCTCGTCCTGCACCAGGTAGCCCGGTGGGCGGCGCGAGGCAAGGCGGAAGAACGATTCGAACGTGGACGACTCGGCCTGGGAGAACCCCACCAGCGCCACCGTGTATGCAGCCACCATCTCCAGCCCCAGAATTGTTATTGAATGTTGCAGGCCAGTATCCGCGTTTGACCTATGGGAAGGAAGGGGAAAGGGTTCGCGTCCGCCGCCGCAAATGCGCCTTTCGTCGTACACGGGCCGCAGACCGCACAATCCGTCACAGTGCATCCACTTCACCAGGAGCCCTCCATGCCCAGCATCTATGACTTCGACGCGCAGTCCATCGACGGCAAGACCGTGCCCTTGCGGCAGTTCGAGGGCAAGCCCCTGCTGATCGTGAACACCGCCAGCGCCTGCGGTTTCACGCCGCAGTTCGGTGGCCTGGAGAAACTGCACAAGGCCTATGGCGACCGCGGGCTGGTGGTGCTGGGCTTCCCGTGCAACCAGTTCGGCAGCCAGGACCCCGGCAGCAACGAGGAGATCGCCAGCTTCTGTCAGCTCAACTACGGCGTGAGCTTCCCCATGATGGAGAAGATCGACGTCAATGGCGCCAAGGCCCACCCGCTCTACCAGTGGCTCACCGCCGAAGCCCCCGGCCTGCTGGGCAGCAAGGCCATCAAATGGAACTTCACGAAATTCCTGGTCGGCCGCGACGGCCGCGTGATCAAGCGCTACGCACCCCAGGACGCACCCGAAAAACTGTCCAGGGACATTGAAGCCGCGCTCGCCTGAACCGCTTCAGGCGTTCAGCGCGTCATCAAGCACTTCCACCCAGTGCCGCACCGGCGTGGCGGTGCCGCTCTGCAGGTGGGTGATGCAGCCGATGTTGGCGCTGGCGATCACCGCGGGCTGGAGTTCGCCGAGGTGACCGAGCTTGCGGTCGCGCAGTGTGTGTGAGAGCTCGGGATTGAGCACCGAGTAGGTGCCGGCCGAACCGCAGCACAGGTGGGCCTCGTTGTTCGCAACCTGCACGGTGAAGCCCAGGTCGGCCAGGTGCCGCTCGACGCCCCCCTTGAGCTTCTGGCCATGTTGCAGCGTGCAGGGCGGATGGAAGGCGATCACGCGCGAGGCGTCGGGCGCCTGCCTGAGCAAGGGCCGCAGCACGGGCACCAGGGCGGGCAGCAGCTCGCTGAGGTCGCGGGTGAGTTCGCTCACGCGCGCGGCCTTCGCGGCGTAGGCCGGATCGTCCTGCAGGATGTGGCCGTACTCCTTCACCGTCACGCCGCAGCCCGAGGCGTTCATCACGATGGCCTCGACGCCGCTCTCGATCAGCGGCCACCAGGCGTCGATGTTGGCGCGCATCTGGGCGCGCCCGCCGTCCTGGTCGTTCAGGTGGAATTTCACCGCCCCGCAGCAGCCCGCCTCAGGCGCAACCACTCCCTGAATGCCGGCGGCGTCGAGCACGCGCGCGGTGGCGTTGTGGATGCCCGGCATCATGGCCGGCTGCACGCAACCCGCGAGCAGCAGCACGCGGCGCGCATGCGTACGGGTGGGCAGCGGTCCCGCATCGCGGGGCGCGGGCACCTTGTCTTTCAGCACACCGGGCAACAACGGACGCACCAGCTGGCCGAGCTTCATCGCCGGGGCGAACAGGGGCGAGGTAAGGCCTTCCTTGAGCAGCCAGCGCACAGCCCGTTCGCCCGCCGGGCGCGGCACCCTCTCGTCGACGATCTGGCGCCCGATGTCGACCAGGTGGCCATAGTCCACGCCGCTGGGGCAGGTGCTCTCGCAGTTCCGGCAGGTGAGGCAGCGGTCCAGGTGCATCTGCGTCTTGCGCGTCGGCTCGGCGCCTTCGAGCACCTGCTTCATCAGGTAGATGCGCCCGCGCGGGCCGTCGAGTTCGTCGCCCAGCAACTGGTAGGTGGGACAAGTGGCGGTGCAGAAGCCGCAGTGCACGCACTTGCGCAGGATGGCCTCGGCCGCGCGGCCGTCGGCGCGTTGCTGGTATTCGGGGGACAGCTGGGTTTGCATGTGTCGGTGCCGTTCAGCCCATGCGGTGCGGGGTGAAGATGCCTGCCGGGTCGAACTCGCGGCGCAGGCGTTCGTTGATGGTCTGGATGGCCGCGCTGGCGCGGTCGAAGCGCGGCACACCGGGTGCGCCATCGGCCCCGGCGCGGAACAGCGTGGCATGACCGTTCACCGCCGCCGTGGCCGCGCGGATCCCGGCCGCCTCGGCCGCCGGTGCCCACAGCCAGCGCTGCGCGCCCTGCCATTCGATGAGCTGCGGCCAGCGCAGCGCCAGCACCGGCGCGGTCTGCGGTACCGAAAGGCGCCACAGGCACTGGTCGGCAGCGGCACCCTGGAAGAACGGGAGTTGCTGGTCGCGACAGGCGGCCCAGTCGGCGCTGGCCTGCGCGTTGTCCAGGCGCGCGCCACCGAATTCGCGGGCCATGCGCTCGCACGCCGCCTCCACCGCCGCCACCGCACCGCGCAGGCGCACGACGAGGCGGTCCGCCTCCCACCGGCTGGCGTTGATCGGCAGGGGCTGGCCGCCCCAGCGGTGCAGCTGTTCCAGCGCCTCGTGCTGGCCGAGCGAGAAGGCCAGCGTGGCTTCGCCGGGTGCGACCGGCAGCACCTTGAGGCTCACGTCCGTGATCACGCCGAGCGTGCCCATGGAGCCCGCGAGCACACGGCTCACGTCGTAACCGGCCACGTTCTTCATGACCTGGCCACCGAAGGTGAGCAGCTCGCCGCGCCCGTTGATGAAGCGCGCGCCGAGCACGAAGTCGCGCACCGAACCGGCGCTCGCGCGGGCCGGGCCAGCCAGGCCAGCCGCCACCATGCCGCCCACGGTGCCGCCCGGTCCGAAGTGCGGCGGTTCGAAAGGGAAACACTGCCCGCGCCCGGCCAGTTCGGCCTCCAGCTCGGCGAGTGGCGTGCCCGCGCGCACCGTGACCACGAGCTCGGTGGGCTCGTAGCTGACGATGCCGGACCAGCCGGTGGTGGACAGGACGTCGCCCGACACCGCCTCGCCGTAGAAGGCCTTGGTGTGGCCGCCGGCGATGTGCACAGGCGTGCGCGCGGCCGTGGCAGCGCGGACCCGGTCGATCAGTTCGCCGGGTGTCTCGTGGGGCGGGGACGACATGGCGACGATGGTAGTCGCCCATGCCCGCGCCGGCTTTGAATTTTCTGCACGCCGCAATGCAATTGCAGCCGGTCAGACCAGGGGCAACGAGGGTCCGGCTTCGCCGGCCCCAGGTACCGTCCACCCTCGAAGCGCCGAAGGCGCGCCACGGAGGGGGGAAGCCGCGCAGCGGCGCAGGGGGGTGTCTAGCGCGTATACCCGGCGCACATGCCGGCGTTCGGCCGGCCCTTGCATTCGCGCTTGAGGCGTTGAGCGCGCACCGCAGGGGCCTCCTCCGAAGGCGCCTTGTGGAAGGTGACCTTGGACGGCAGCTTGCGGGTCGGGGCTTCGGTGGCGTGCAGCGCGGTGGCCGCAAGGGCGCTCAGCAGCGCGACGGCGAGCGTGCGCATGGCAAATCTGGACATGGGTTCCTCCTGAATGTTGTGTGTTGTCCGCCGCGCATCATAAGCAGGCGGCACACGCAAAAAAACCCGCGTGCCGTGAGGCAACGCGGGTTCAACATCCAAAGGAGACTCGGGATCAGCGTGGCGTCATGGCGCCACGCTGGAGGCTCGGGAGGCTCAACGGTTGTAGGCCGTCTCGCCGTGCGAGGTGATGTCCAGGCCTTCGCGTTCGGCTTCTTCGCTGACACGCAGACCGACCACCATGTCGACAATCTTGTAGGCCACGAACGAGACCACACCGGACCAGACGATGGTCAGCAGCACGCTCTTGACCTGGATCCAGATCTGGGCACCCATGGCGTAGTCGTCGCCCTTGACGCCACCCAGGCTGGCGGCGGCGAAGACAGCGGTCAGCACGGCACCGACGATGCCACCGACACCGTGCACGCCGAACACGTCGAACGCGTCGTCGGCACCCAGCATCTTCTTGAGGCCACCCACGCCCCACAGGCAGACCAGGCCGGCGATCAGGCCGAGCAGGATCGAGCCCATCGGGCCGATGAAGCCAGCGGCGGGGGTCACGGCCACCAGGCCGGCAACGGCACCGGACGCAGCGCCCAGCATCGAGGCCTTGCCCTTGTGCATGGCTTCACCAGCAATCCAGGACAGCGTGGCTGCGCCGGTGGCCAGGATGGTGTTGATGAAGGCCAGGCCAGCAATGCCGTTGGCGGCACCGGCGGAACCGGCGTTGAAGCCGAACCAGCCGACCCACAGCAGCGAGGCGCCGACCATGGTCAGGGTCAGGCTGTGCGGCGTGAGCGCTTCCTTGCCGTAGCCGATGCGCTTGCCCACCACGTAGGCACCCACCAGACCGGCGATACCGGCGTTGATGTGCACCACGGTGCCGCCTGCGAAGTCCAGCGCGCCGTCAGCGCCCAGCAGACCACCGCCCCAGACCATGTGGGCCATCGGGATGTAGCTGAAGGTGAACCAGATGACGGAGAACAGCACCACGGCGGAGAACTTGATGCGCTCGGCGAAGGAGCCCACGATCAGCGCGCAGGTGATGGCCGCGAAGGTCGACTGGAAGGCCACGAAGACGAACTCGGGGATCGTCGGCAGCAGGCCCGAGATCGTGTCCGGCGTGATGCCCTTCAGGAACACCTTGTCGAAGCCACCGAAGAACTTGCCTTCGCCAGCAAACGTCAGGCTGTAGCCGTAGATGCACCAGAGGATCGTGATCAGCGAGAAGATCACGAACACCTGCATCAGCACCGACAGCATGTTCTTGGAGCGGGCCAGGCCGCCGTAGAACAGGGCCAGGCCCGGGATGGTCATCAGGATGACCAGCATCGTGGAGGTCAGCATCCAGGCGGTGTCGCCGGTGTCGAGCGCGGGCTCGGCGGCGGCCGGTGCGGCTTCAGCCGGGGCTGCGGCAGCGGGAGCTTCAGCAGGAGCGGCTGCGGGTGCTGCGGTGGCCTCGGCCGGTGCGGCAGCGGCAGGCGCTTCGGCCGGCGCAGCGGTCTGGGCCATGGCGTTGAGGCCGCCAAAGGCGAGGCCCATGCCCAGGAACAGGGTGGCAATAAGTTTTTTCATGTTCGTGATCTCTCTTGTTCAGGGGCGGCGATCAGAGCGCTTCCTTGCCGGTCTCGCCGGTACGGATGCGCACCACCTGTTCCAGGTCGGTGACGAAGATCTTTCCGTCACCGATCTTGCCGGTGCGGGCAGCGCCCTCGATGGCCTCGATCACGCGCTCGACGAGTTCGTCGGACACGGCAGCTTCGATCTTGACCTTGGGCAGGAAGTCGACCACGTACTCGGCGCCGCGGTACAGCTCGGTGTGGCCCTTCTGGCGGCCGAAGCCCTTGACTTCGGTGACGGTGATGCCTTGCACGCCCATGCCGGAAAGTGCTTCACGCACTTCGTCCAGCTTGAACGGCTTGATGATGGCTGAAACCATTTTCATGCTGTGATTCCTCTTCTAGAACGAAAGGGTGGTGACCGGAGGGGCCGACACCGCGGTTTGCGGAGGGACCCAGGGAACTCCGGGGCCCGGATTCAATCGCTTACACCCCCAAGCACAGACCATGCCAGAGGCCGGCATCCCTACCCCCCGGGGTTCCGTCTTCCCTGCACGCCTACAGTGGCGCCGCGCGCGGGAGAAAGTCCGCCAGCCCAGCCGCCGGAACCCCGCCACGCGATCACACCAAAGTTGGGCGCACCAAATCAGGGCATCCGTTTCACGCCGTGGCGGGTGGGCGGCGACCGTGAAATGCGCACCGAAACGGGGAGGAAATCCACATGAGTCTGTCTTTGGTGCACAGCCGGGCGCTGCTGGGGCTGGAAGCACGGCCGGTCTGCGTTGAAGTCCACCTGGCCAACGGCCTGCCCAGCTTCACGCTCGTCGGACTGGCCGACACCGGCGTGAAGGAGGCACGCGAACGCGTGCGCTCGGCCATCGCCAACGCGGGGCTGGAATTTCCGTCGAACAAGCGCATCACCGTGAACCTGGCCCCGGCCGACCTGCCCAAGGACTCGGGCCGCTTCGACCTCCCGATCGCGCTGGGCATCCTGGCCGCGAGCGGGCAGATCGACGCGGCCCGGCTGGCCGGCTGGGAGTTCGCGGGCGAACTGTCGCTGGGCGGCGAGCTGCGACCGGTGCGCGGCGCGCTCGCCATGAGCCTCGCCCTGCACCGCCACGACCTCGGCGCCACCCACGCCACGCGGCTGGTGCTGCCGCCCGGCAGCGCCGAAGAGGCCGCGCTGGTGCCGCAGGCGCAGGTGTACCGCGCACGACACCTGCTGGACGTGGTCGCGCGCTTCCTGCCCGAGCGCGCGGACACCCCCGCCGCCGAACCGCCCGCCGACAACGGCTGGGCGCGGCTGGACCCGACCGCACCCGGCGCACGCCCCGCCTACCCCGACCTGGCCGATGTGAAAGGGCAGGTGGCCGCCAAGCGCGCGCTGGAGATCGCCGCCGCGGGCGGCCATGGCCTGCTCATGGTCGGCCCGCCGGGTTCGGGCAAGTCCATGCTCGCGCAGCGCTTCGCGGGCCTGTTGCCGCCCATGGACACGCTGGAGGCGCTCGAGTCCGCAGCCGTGGCCTCGCTCGCGGGGCGCTTCGTGCTGGCGAACTGGGGCCAGCGCCCCACCTGTGCGCCGCACCACAGCGCGAGTGCCGTGGCGCTGGTGGGCGGCGGTTCACCGCCGCGCCCGGGCGAAATTTCGCTGGCCCACCATGGCGTGCTCTTCCTCGACGAGCTTCGTGGTTTGCTCTTTACAAGGCTCTTGTCAATTTGAGTTTTGGTATGCCTAGACCGTAGCTTTCTCTCTCTGTAGAAGGTCCAAAAACGGACCCACAAGGAGACCGGTAGTCGCTCAACCGAGCTAGGCCGCCCGGTTGTCAATTTCATCGCCTCGGCCTCACACACACGGTCGGTCAGCTAGACGGCCGGCTCCCCAGATGCCGAAGGCGCCATAAAGAAAGGCCAGGAAAGTGTTCGGAAATACCGTGCACGGAGGTCACAAACCATTAGCCGTGAAACATTCATTTACACATTTAATGTACCGCGTCATATCAAATGATAAGAGTCGGCCGGTAATTTTCCATCAAGAATCAACAACTTAGAACAATCAGTCGGAACATTAAGATAACTTTATCATAATAGACGCTTTGCTTTTTTGGACGTATGGTATGCATCCATGCGTAATCCAGAACTGCTCCAAACAACTCGCAAAGCACAAATACGTACATTGCGAAGATTTCTCGGAGGGAAACCCATAATTCGCGGAAGGAATCGCTTCCTTTACCATGACCCAGTTGCCGTTCACCTCCCAATTGAGCAGTGCTTTGAGCAGATTCCAAAGCAATTTCGGACGAAGTTGCGTAATTCTTTTAGCTGCTACCTAGCCCTCACCTCCGCGCAGATTGCCCCCAGGCCCAATCTCGACCTCAATATCTACGCAGATAGCTTGGCGGGCTTTGTCGGCGCCATCTATTGCAACGACTTCATTGAACTGAGTTCGCCCACCAAGTATTCATGGGTAAAAGCGCTTATTGAGGCATTTCAATATGCGCCAGTAATAGGCATAAAGCTACGCCATCTAAGGCCGAGCACACTTGGACCGACCGAAGCAATAGGGGAACAGGTACAAATCTTCCAAAATACTCCGCTCTGTGTCCGCGAGGCAGAGTATTGGTATTCGTGGTCAGCGCCCAATGCTAAAGGTGACCCACTTTGGCTACCATTTCCAAAATTGTACCGAAAGTTCGGCCGCAACTGGACACGAACCCTATTTTCATATGTTAAGACATGGCTTGCGGGGAGACACGCAACAACAATTCCTGTCCTTTCAGAATTCTGTGACTTCTTAGCAGATAGCAACTATCTTGCCGAGGATTTGAAATCAGCAAATTGCATGCACCTGCTCTGGGAAGAGTTCTGGTCTGATTACGGGACGAGGATGAAAAATACTCAATCCTCAAATACCATAATAGTCGATTGGTATCACCACTGGTGTGACTTTGTTAAGACTGCGCTCGTCAGTTCTGGGCTATTCGCTCATGCAGATAACATCGATGGTCCTGATGCAGCAGCAGCACATTCAGTAAACACACGAGGAGACGCGACACCTAAGCGCCATGAGAGTGACTGCAAATTGCTCGTTGACGTCCCCCTATCCGCTGGCGACAGAAAGGCTCTCGACTTACTGCTTGTTGAAATCCCGCAATCACTGAACACAATTGACGCTTGGTGCAAGGCGTCATGCGCGGAAACGATGTGCAGGTACTTGCACAGACGGAGACTTCGAACGAAGGGGCAAGTTCGTCAGTTTCCCGCGCCAAAGCATGTCGGAGTAGAGGAGTGGAAGCTAAGTCGTAACAATCCTGAACATCTAGCAAATGCATCCGCGACCCTAGACCGATATGGGCTATCCAGTTTCGATGAGATTCGCCTCAACGAGCTATATCCGGTCCCGTTAGCTGTTACAGCATACGAGCTTGCGCTTCCGACAAGAGCCACATTACTGCCATTTGCTGCGGGCTTAGTGGCACTCCATCCAGAACTCACGCCATCCATGCTAGAAAATCTCACCCTATGGGATGAGAGGGGGAAACTACGGTACTTCTATCAACTAAATTCCGATTGGTATTTAGAATGTGTGAAATTGAGGTCCGGGAAAAAAGCCTGGACAAGAATCAAACTCGAAAGACGGTCGAAACGGTTAATTCTTCAAATACTGCTGATAACACGTGAAGCCCGCAAACGTCTAATTCAGGACCAATCCGATGAGTGGCGCTTCCTTTTCATAGATACGTCGAAAGGATTTGGGAAACCAGGTCGCCTTAAGAAGTTTTCCAGTGACACTTCTCGCCCAGACACTGTTCGCGAAATTGCCAAGAGATTCTGCCAAACAAGCGAGATATCTAATGATGCCGCAATTCGGTTGGCGACGAAGTTTTCACTACGTACATTGAGAACCACCGTAGCTTTAGGTCGCGCCCTAAAAGCATGGTCGGAAGATGAGTTCTCAAAAGCCTTAGGTCACAGTCAGCCTGATCCTAAGCTACTTCGTCGCTATATTCCCGACAGTCTGATTAGCTATTTTCACGCTCGTGAAATCCGGAGATTTCAGAATTGCCTAATTCTTCATGCCACTGAAGGCACGGCATACCAGCTGAAAGCTACTGGTTTTGCGTCAGTTGAACAAATGGAAGAATTTTTAGACGAGCAGGCGCTACCAGAACTCAAGGTAATTTTGGCGACTCGAGACAACCCACAGACAATTTCACCCGCTACCGGAAGCTTTCTTGCAGTTGCATCAGAAAGTGCATTTTTTTGCTGGGCGACATTGTCAAAGCGCAATTCTCAAAACAAGGCCGTGGGACTTCCTGCTACGAGCCTTGGTGAAATAGGTGAGCGCATTCTTGCATTCGTCGAAACACGTAGAGGAATTGACCCCTCAATTGACGACCGGGTTGACGAAATTTTGAAAAGGGTTCAGGTCAAGGAGGTCGCTGCATGAGGCCACTGCCGACCCTAAACCATATTCATCATGCTGTGGCATCAAAGCTCAACAACGTGAGTTGGCATAAAACTGCTATAGGTAGTCCAATCTTTGTAGCGGACTTCGAGGATTTAGGCATTATTGAACTAGATTTCTCCGTACGTTTGTCGACTGGCCTTCTTTTAACACATCCAAATCACAGCCAGCTCCTGATTGATATTCAAGAATATCTTTGCCTCCAGGGGGTGCGCGGCCTCTACAGTAAAGGGAACATCTCGCTCCGGTCTCAACGAGAGCATTTTATAAATGCCTGTAAAGTAGTTGACGGCCTACTTATGCATGACAAAGGGGAAATTGCGCGATTCGGATTCAAGGCGGTTTCGACCTATATGTTGAACTCGGTTGTTCAAGCCTATACAACATCTGGTGGCGGAGATGAGGGTTTATACAAATGGCGCAGCCGGCTTTCCAAATATTTGCGAGAACTGAGCGTTGAGGTAGACGATAGGGAAATTTTCATCACGAAGAGTGTCGTACCTGACATCGATGAGCTCAAAGACATCGACCTACGTCTCCTTGAGATTAATGACCATGAACTGGTCCGGGCAAGAGTAGCGCTGTACAAGATGGGAGTCGAGACCATAGACCCCATTTGGTCAACAAATAGCCTGGGAGCAGTTTGCACTGCGGTGCGCAGTGATATTTATTCTGACACCCTGTTGGGTGGTACGAACTTTCTTTCAAATCTTCATTTTCCAAATGAGATGAAATTTGGAAAACGGCGAAAACTCTATCGTGAATACCCGCGCGTGTACGTTCCTGAGAATTACGAAGCAGAACACATCCAGAAGAAGGGATTCAATGCTTTTAAAGGAGCAATCCTCTCATCGCGCCGTCTCTCCAACGCTGGGCTGAGCATTCCCGCTGACGTGTTGGATGAGTTTGAACAAATCGACCACACAGAACTGCTCCAGTTGACTGACGCGGGTGGCTTTAAACACGCACCTCCGGATTTGGTTTTAAAGGCATTGCGGGCTTCAATCGAATTTTTTTACGAACACGGCGAACACCTTCTGGATTCGTGCGCTCGCGTGCTGACATCATCTGACCCAGCAATACTGAAGACAGGCAAGGCGGCCGCGTGTGATTTCCAGAAATACCTTGACCCTCGTAGCGTAGCCTTGGGCATTACAGAGTGGTCTCTCACGGTCTCGAGCGAGGCAGAGCACGGCAAGCGGTATGCCTCGGCGCTACGGAAGACAAGGGCCGGATTGCTCGACATGGTTCTTGTCCTCTTCGGAGCTTGCCAGGTGACGTTGGGTATCGTCCTGGCGCCCCGCAGCACCGAACTGCTGAGCATTAAATACGAGGACATCTCAGACGATGAGTTCTTCCTTGCTTTCTATTCGATGAAAACAGGGCATGGCGAACATCGGCGGCAGGACGAAGTCCCCCTTCCAAAAGTCGCGCTGGACATGCTCTTGTTACTCGACAGATTCCATAAGAGCGTTGGTACTTCAAGCCATCTGCTCTCCGTCCCAGGTGTCAGGGGAGGCTTCTCTAATAGTGACGAGGCTCTATACGAGGCACTAGACATCTTTCTTGACTTTATTGAGATTGACCTAGATTCGCATGGGCGTCGATATTATTTTAGACAGCATCAATTTCGCAAATTTTTCGCCGCAGTTTTTTTTCATTGCTGCCGGTTCGCGGGGCTCGACGCGCTTAGATGGATGCTAAGGCATGTGGATATGAGGCAAGTGTGGGCATATGTTCGCAGCTCTGTGCCCGGCCACGTTCTGAATCATTATTTTGCAGTAACCGCATCCCAACTGCTCAGGGACGGTTGCAATGAACTAATGTCGCTCTCAGACCTACTCCAAATTCATTTCGGAGTCAATGATTTGTCTTTGGTCTCAGAAGACGAACTCACCCAAAGAATCGAATATTTGCAATCAACTGGTGAGGTAGAGCTGCATCCCGTTTTTATTAGTCAGGATGAGTTTGTTGACGTCCATGTTGGTGTAACCGTATTCAGCAAGGTGTTTGCATGAATTTCAGAGAAGGCAAGGACGCCTCCATCACACGACTATTTCAAGAACTCAAAGCGGTTATTGAGAAAGATGGCTACTCTGCTTATCCTCAGATTTGCTCGAACAGCCTCAAAAGACAAGAGATGGCAGCGGGCATCAATATCCCGGAAATTGGTGTCTTCCCCATGGCACTTGGCACCTTCAAGGCGAGTGCGCGCTGCCTGGATGGCGGCTTCGGAGCATTTGACACGCTGCGTCGTGCTGCTCTAGGGGTTGTTATCGGATATGAGGAGCGCAGCGCGACCCATAAGAAAAAGACGCTGCGGAGCCTTTCTCATCAACTAAACGACATTGAGACCGAACTAAGTGACTTGAGACAAGACCTTATGCGTGCTGGCAGCGCCATCAGATTTCTAATGAGAAAGTTGAACGCATATGCGAAAGAGTCAAACAATCCAGTGATTGTGACTAAAGCAATCCAGGACATTGACGCGGTTGAAAGGCTCCTTTCACACATTTCAACCGTCGAACCCATCAGCAGAGGTTGACCATGTCTCAACTGTTTACCATGGCACCATCGACGTTTTGCTTAGCGGTCGCCCAAACTGGAGGAAAAGAACTAGTCAGAGAAGCCCCAACTTCGCCGATACCAGAATGGCAAGATGGCAGCTTCTGCTTCCCCATTTGCTATTACGTTTGCAGCCTAATAGAGGCAGGAAAGACCACAGCGCCAGCAGGCGGCACCATCAAGACGTACCTCTGCTACTTGTCTGAGCTTATCCGATATTGCGACGATAAGCTAGACCGCGACTTTCTGCAGCTTACAGATTGGAGCTTTAGCGATACCGTTGGACGGCTATATCCTAGTAACAACTTTGACAAGCCTCGCGAAAATCAAAGCAATCGAAATCGCACGACAGTGCACAAGATGGTTTGTCAATGGTTAGATTTTCTCGCATTTTATGCGACCCTTCGGGGTCGCGACGATTTCCTAGGTGAACATGGAGTTATAAAAGCCGTACGGGTGGAGAAGACGGTAAAGAAGAATGGAAAAACATTCCGAACCTGGGTGTGGGAGCACAACGCCCTAGCGCCCGTTGACGCATACAGGTATCTCGCCCCAATGAGCGAAAAGCATCTTGCTCAGCTAAGGCGCGCCGTCCGACTATTAGAAAGTTCAGCTTTCACCAAACGCAAAAGGCTCACCATGCTTGAGCTATTTTCAACCGTGGGACTCCGACGCATTGAAGCCTCTTTGCTGAGGGTTAGTGACGTCAGGCCAGCGATTGATGATTTGAACCGGTACCTGCAGAGTGCAAGCAAATTCGCGGACAAATTTGCTCAAAAAGTTGATGACATGACTGCCAGCGCTAGGGCCGTCTTCACGTTGAAGTTCCGTATGCGCAAGCAAAAAAAAGGGCGTGAGCGCATTCGAACAACACCAATATCCGCCGTCACTCTTCAGTTTTTCAAAGAGTATCTGGAGGCAAGGGCCATTGAGGTGAGGAAGGCTGGCTACGTGGACGACGACGACTCTCCGTTTTTCATCAATTTGCAGAAACGCGAGCCTTATCGACCGAACTATTTCACTCAAGAGTTTTCTGCTTTAGCCATTGCTGCTGGCCTTGGTCAAGTCCCTTGTAGCCCGCACAGGATGCGTGCCCGCTTCATCGTGAATGAACTCATTCGACTTGGGCGCGATGCCATCGAACGAGCAGGAAGTGCTGCAAAGGGATTTGTAATTGATCTGCGCGACCTCATTGGCAAGTTGATGGAGATTACAGGGCATCTATCGCCTGAAGCCATCGACGTCTACATTGGCTATGCAAAAGGTGAGCTGTTTGGCTTCGGTCAGTGTGACAGTCGCTCCGAGATGGAGAGGCGTCTAGCTGCAATCAATCATGCTGAGGAGGTGTACCGGATTCAGATTACGGCAGGCGTGGAGCCAGCAGTGGCTGGGGAGGAGCTAGCTCGAGCAATCAAGGTCGCGGCAGCTACCAGTTGAGAAACAATCAAGGCGAGCAATTCATGAACAAAGACCTTGCTTTCAAGATATACCGGCAAGACGCGAGAACCTCATCCACGTGCACGCGACCGCATGCCCGCGTGGATGCCACAGGTGAAGACGCATGAGTCGCCGGCTGAGCATGCTGACCGGGCGGAGTACCAGTATGGAGGAGCGATTGCTTCTCGAGGTCCTCTCCATCGCGCGCGAGCTACATAGATCTGGCCTTCTCTCATACAAGGAACTGCGCTCAGTGAAGACGCGCCTCAAGCCTGCAACGGCCGTGAGTGTTCTTCGCAGACGGACCTCTAAGAGGGAAGCTGTAGCAGCTATGCAGCAACGCCGCTTTCAAGCGGTTGCCCGCGTGGTTGAGCGCTCAGTGCCTGCAAATGCCACTTTTGGACGCTTCCGAGAAGGACGTTGAATGTGCATCGAAAACGACGCTCCCCCATCTCTTTGTCTATGACCGCTGACGAAGTTGGCTACCCCTTACCCGGGCTCACCGGCGTGCTCTGCAGTGGAGGCTCCATCTCCAGTCGGCTGCGCAGCTTTGCTATGGTCGACCTGCAACTGAGACGTTTTCCGTAGAAGGCCACACAAATGAGCCACATGAGGTACGAGAACGCCGAAGACGATTTTGACCAAACCTACATACGCTTCCGGAAGATGTGGCCAAAAGTGCAAAGCGCTTTAGAGCGGCTGATTTCTTTTGCGGAAACATCAGACACACGACAAGCCAGAACAGTGGCAAGTTTGCTTTTGTCAATTCCCGGCCGTGGCACCTTCAATCTTTCGGAGCTCAGAACCCTGAACGGTCCAGTAAGGCGCGATGTGCTCCTCTGCATCGAGGCAGCTTGCTATGGTCATATAGTCGACATGCTACCCGGCGGCCTACTCCGATGCATCGAGGCCAACGAAGCTCACGGGCTTCTCAGAAGCGATCATGCTGAGCTTCTGCGTCAGGTACTAGGCGAAGCTGCCGTGGCTCCACAAGCCACGTCATCGGACGAGCCGATGTGAGTGAGAGCTAGGCTGCTGCAAGCAAACTATTGGCACTTGCGCCTACAAGACGAGAGTGTGACCACCCTTCGGGGAAACGACATCGCTCGTCGACTTCGCTCTACAGCTGAACCGTCTGGTGTACCGATTGAAAGAACGAAGGAAGTTCCTTCAACGACTCAGCTACTTGCGCATTCTGTTCCGAGGTGCTTTCAATCTACACAGCTGTCACATCGCGCGCCCCCCAAAAACACCGAGGGCGAAGTCCGACTCCATCACAATCTGCATGCGTCGAAGCAGATTCAGTGAGCGCCTTGGCCAACTGGAGCGAGGCCACTATGAGCAATACATGTCGTACTATGCGGCATGAACACTTTTGCGAACTCCCTGAAAGCTGAGATTGCTCGCGTGGCTCGCAAGGAGCTGAAGGCAGAGTTAGACGCACTTCGCAAGACCAATGCAAGCCAGCGCTCTGACATAGCCGCGCTCAAGCGCGACGTAAGAGCACTTCAGTCTCGTCTTCTAGTAGCAGAACGGGTGGCGAAAAAAACGGCAGCAGTTGTGTTGCCGGTCGCTGAACCTCCAACACAACCCGCTTCGCGTTCACCTGTAGGTCGACTGGGCTCCTTCAACCATCAGGCATTCGCAGAGTTTCGAGATGGTTTGGGCATCACTCAGGTGGAAATGGGGCGCCTCGTCCACGCCTCATCGCTTTCGGTGTGGAAGTGGGAGGCGGGAAAGGCGCAACCTCGCGCTGCCGCGCTCTTGAGGATTCAGGCTGCCATGAAGCTCGGCAAGCGAGCCGCTCTGGCGAAAGCAAGGCCCGCCCTTTAGGGCTTGGCATCCGAGTCCAGCTGCTTCCTCCGCGACAAGAGATTCAGCGCCGTCCCCACGACGTTTGCCGACGCGCCGGCAAACAGCAACCGCGCTGCTAGTCCTGCCCCACTCATCTCTGCAAAGAATAGCGGTGCTTGTCTCTCGCCAGCCGGCTCCTGCGTCATGGCTCGGGCTCATCAAGCACGTACCCCATGCCACGCACTGTTCTCAACAGCTTCGCATCGAATTCGTCGTCGATTTTTGACCGTAGCCGGCCCACTGCCACCACTATCACGTTGCTCTCGCAGTCGAAGTTGATGTCCCACATGAGCGAAGCAATCAAGGACCGAGGCAACACTTCGCCACGACGTCTCATAAACAGCTCGAGAAGCCCAAACTCCTTAGTGGTTAGGTCCAGCAAACGACCAGACCTCGACGCCTTTCTACGCACTAGGTCCAACTGCAAGTCAGCCACTTGAAGTGTGGTGGACTCTTGGGACTGAGCACCTCTGCGGAGAACAGTCTTGATGCGTGCCAAGAGCTCCGAAAATGAAAATGGCTTCGCCAGGTAGTCATCAGCGCCCAACTCGAGGCCTTTCACGCGGTCCTCGATGCTGTCTCTGGCAGTTAAGTACAGCACGGGCAGGTGAGGCTTCTTTCGCCTCAAAGAGCGAAGGACCGACCAGCCATCGATTCCGGGCAAGTTCACATCCAACAGCACGAGATCGTAGTCACCCTCAGTAGCCTCAATCAAACCATCGATGCCATCACGCACCAATTCGGTGTAGTAGCCGGCCTCTCTCAAACCCTGCTTTAAGTACTCGCCCGATTGGACTTCATCTTCCACTATGAGTATCTTCATATTGCAACTGTCTCCAAGGGCGACAGTTTGGCATTTCGAGGGCGCAGAACCCGGAAGTGACGAACATGTAATTCCGCTGACAGAGGGCGATCCCTGCAGGGACAAAGACGAGCCCAACTCGAAGCTGCTTCCGCTGCGGCCGCTCAGGTGTCCCGCTACCTGTCGCCATTCGAGGCCTTCACGCGACCGCGATGACTCTCACCACCAATTGAAGGACTCAGGCGTCCGGAACTCCTCAAATGTCGAGCATGGCGAGGCCCTGCTCAACTCAAAGACAGACCGCTACCGCAGAACAACTAGAGCGAAGACGTACCGCATTGGCCGCAGAATTTGGCGCCTGTTTCCAGGGCGGTGCCGCACTGCCTGCACGGCCTCGAAGGGAGTGATGTCCCACAGTTCTGGCAGAAACGCGCCGTTGCCCCATTGGGGCCCCTGCAGCTAGGGCATGCAAGCACTTGGGGACGGGCCGCTGCAGATTCGTAGTCCCCCACGCGATCTCCTTCGCAGGATGTCGGCCTGTGCCCATAGCTGTGGTCGCTCTTGCCCCTGTGGTGACTACCGCCAAGAAGGGTTTTCAACAATCCCATTTGTATTCTCACTCGAAGAGCCGTCATATCCCCAAAGATGAACGTTCGGCAAAGCCAGTAGCGGTGCCAAGCAAGCTTGGCCACCTTGGTACGACAGTCAATGGTGGCGTTTCAGTCGTACCTCCGCTGTACAAAAGTCTACGCACCGCGCATGCTGCGTCCGCGACTTTTCGATTACGTTTCTTTCATGTTCGGACCTGCCATTCAACCAAAGGACCTTTGACATCGAGTGACACAGAAATCTGCACCGACGTCAGAACTCCCTCGCCAATACTTAAAGGCTCGAAGGAAACGCCAAAGTTGAGCGGCGAACGCCGTTCGCTCGTTGTGGAAATTTGCTGCCGCGCTCATGGTCTGAGCTAACTTCAGGACCACGAGCGACGCATCATGTTGGTTGGCTTGGAGAAGGATGCAAGGCGGAAGAAGCCAACTCATCTTCAGCTTCATCTTCTTCTCGCCGGTACACCAGCCGATATAGGACCGGCAACACCAGCAACGTTAGTGCAGTGGAGGACAAGATGCCTCCAATCACTACTGTTGCAAGGGGGCGCTGCACCTCTGCACCGGTGCCGGTTGCGATGGCCATGGGGACGAAGCCAAGCGAAGCAACCAAGGCTGTCATCAGCACTGGACGAAGTCTCGTCAAAGCGCCTTCGAAAATCGCGTCATCTAGTCTCGCGCCACCCTCCCGGAGGTTTCGGATAAACGAAATCATCACCAGCCCGTTCAGCACGGCCACGCCAGACAGTGCGATAAAACCGACAGCGGCTGAGATAGATAGGGGAATATCTCTCAGCCAAAGCGCGAGGATGCCGCCCGTAAGCGCAAAGGGAATTCCGGTAAACACGATGAGCCCGTCTCGCACGTTGCCGAACATGGCGAATAGCAGAACGAACACCAGGAGAAGTGCTACTGGGACCACGATTTGCAAGCGCTTCGTCGCAGACTGAAGATTCTCGAACTGTCCACCCCACGTGGTCCAGTACCCAGTAGGAATGACCACCTTCTCCTTCAGGGCGGCTCCGGCCTCCTCCACGAACGAGCCCAAGTCGCGCCCACGCACATTGGTGCTCACGACGATTCTTCGCTTTCCGTCCTCTCGGCTGACCTGGTTAGGCCCCGGTGCCAAATCAAGTGTCGCCAGCTCTGAAAGCGGGATAAAGCTCACACGAGTGCTTCCGTCCGCCTGTGTGGCCGCCGGGAGCGTTACCGGGAGACGACGGATCGATTCCAGGTCCCCTCGCATCCTCTCTGGCAGTCTTACAACGATGTCAAATCGCCGGTCTCCCTCAAAGAGAGTTCCAGCATTGCGACCACCAATGGCAGTAGCAATGGTGTCTTGGATGTCTCCCACGTTGACGCCATAACGTGCCGCCTTGCTTCTGTCGATGTTGATGGAGAGCATGGGTAGGCCGGTGGTTTGCTCGACGTTCACCTCGCTAGCCCCATTGATAGATCCAAGAACTTCTGCGATTTCCTGAGCCGTTTTGTTCAGCACATCCATGTCGTCGCCGAAAACCTTGACTGCCACGTCCGCACGCACACCCGAGATCAGCTCGTTAAAGCGAAGTTGAATCGGCTGCGAGAACTCGTAGTTGTTGCCCGGGATTTTGCTCACCCTCTCTTGAACAGCTTCAACGAGCTCCTGGCGTGTACGCTTAGGGCTTGGCCATTGGTCTTGGGGCTTCAGCATCACATAGGCGTCCGAGATGTTCGGAGGCATGAGGTCTGACGCAATCTCGGCGGTACCTGTACGGGCGAACACACGCTCAATCTCAGGAAACTCCGCCACCAATGTGCGCTCAAGTTGCTGCTGCATTTGGACGGACTGAGACAAACTTGTACCTGGAATTCTCAGCGCCTGGATAGCAAAGTCACCCTCGTTGAGGCTAGGTATGAACTCACTGCCCAAGCGAGTTGCCAAAAGTCCCGACAACACGACGGCCACAGCAGCAGCGGTCAGAACAACGGCCCTTGCGCCCATGGCACGTTTGAGCAGTGGGTGGTAGGCGCGACGAGCCCAACCCATGAGACGATTTTCCTTTTCGCCAACGTTGTTGCCGATGAACATGGCGACAGCTGCAGGGATAAAGGTGATTGAGAGAATCATGGCACCCAGCAGCGCGATTACGACTGTCAGAGCCATCGGATGGAACATCTTCCCTTCCACGCCGGTAAGGGCGAAGATGGGTAGATAGACGACCATGATGATGAGCTGGCCGTAGAGCAGTGGCCTGCGAGCCTCCTGAGATGCGGCAAACACTTCATGGAATCGCTCCGCCTTTGTCAGCGGACGTCCATAGCGCTCTTGCGCATGCGCCAGGCGACGAATGCAGTTTTCCACAATCACCACGGCGCCATCGACGATGATGCCGAAGTCAAGCGCCCCCAGACTCATCAGGTTGGCGCTCACCTTCTGATTCACCATTCCGGTGAAGGTGAAGAGCATCGAGAGCGGAATGACCAACGCAGTCAGCAACGCAGCGCGAATGTTGCCCAAGAAAAGGAACAACACCGCGATGACGAGCACGGCACCCTCAAACAGATTCTTCTTGACCGTAGAGATTGCCTTGTCCACAAGAACTGTTCGGTCATAAACAGTAATTGCGTGTACGCCGTCTGGAAGATTCTGATTAATCTCCTCCATCTTCTTCGCAACAGCTTGGGCGACAGTTCGGCTGTTCTCGCCCAATAGCATGAACACCGTGCCCAGCACGACCTCGCGACCGTTGTCCGTGGCGGCACCAGTTCTCAAGTCCTGGCCAATTTCGACCTCAGCAACGTCGCGGATTCGCACCGGAGTTCCACTGTTGTTCGCCAAAACGACATTGCGCAGATCCTCAAGGCTGCCGACTTGGCCAGGCGCCCGAATCAGATACTGCTCGCCACGTCTCTCGATGTAGCCTGCGCCCACGTTGGCGTTGTTTCGCTCAAGAGCTTGAACGACATCCGGCAACGTCAAGCCGTAGGCCAACAAGCGCTCAGGTATCGGAGCGACCTGGAACTGTCGCTCAAAGCCGCCAATAGAGTTAATCTCAGTCACACCCGGCACATTGCGGAGTTGCGGTTTGATAATCCAGTCCTGAATCACACGAAGGTCGGTCGGCGTATACGGTTTGCCGTCCGCCTTCTTCGCTCCTTCTTCCGCCTCCACCGTCCAGAGGAAGATTTCACCCAAGCCGCTGGATATTGGCCCGACAGCTGGGTGGACGCCCTCTGGCAGAGAGCTGACCGCACCTTGCATTCTTTCGTTCACCAACTGGCGCGCGAAGTAGATGTCGGTGCCGTCCTTAAAGACCACTGTGACCTGAGATATGCCATAGCGCGAGATGGACCGTGTTTGTTGAAGGCCAGGCAGCCCGGCCATGACGGTCTCAATCGGGAACGTGACGCGCTGCTCTGTCTCAAGAGGCGAGTAGCCAGGTGCGGCCGTGTTGATTTGCACTTGGACATTGGTAATGTCCGGCACGGCGTCAATGGACAACCGTTGGAAGTTGTACACGCCGAGCCCAACCATTCCGAGCACGGCCAACATAACCAGCCATCGTTGTTCGATGGCGAAGCGGATGATGCGTTCAAACATAGTGGGCGACCTTTAGTGCGCGTGCGTCGCCGAGCTCTTGCCCTGCTCAGACTTGACGACAAAGCTGCCGTCTGCGGCATAGGACTCACCAGCCTTCAGGCCATCCAGAATCTCAACCCGCTGACCATCAGTGCGTCCGACACGCACAGCTTTCGCGACAAAGCCGCCTTCAACCTTGGTGAAGACCGAAGTCTTGTCTTCCACGGTTTGAAGCGCGTTTGCATCGACTGTTATCGCCGATGCCTTGTCATTGTCATTCGTAAGAACCTCGACGGTTACGAAGAGCCCAGGCCGCCAAGCACCCTGCGGGTTGCTCAGTTCAACACGAGCAGGTGCCGTTCGAGTTTGAGCACCAATCAGCGAGCCAACAAACGCAATCTTTCCGTCCGCAACTACGTCTGCGGCGTCAGCTTTTACTCGTACACGCTCACCGACTCGAACCTTGGCCAGGTCACTTGCACCCACGCTCATCTCAGCCCACACCGTTGAAAGGTCGGACAAAGTAAACACGTTTGCGTCCTCGCGCACGGCCTCGCCGATGGCGATGTGCTTTTCCACGACCATCGCATCGAACGGTGCCCGCAGCTCAACTCGACCCAGAGCACCGGAACCTGCGGACGCCCCAAGTGTCCGCAACTTCTGAGTGGCATTTGCCACAGCAATCTCTGCCTCACGCAAGGCTTGTCGGGCTTGCAGGACATCCTGTTCCGGCGAAATCTTCTGCTGCCAAAGTGTGTTTTCGCGTTCGTAGGTCGTCTGTGCAAGTTCACGACGCTTCGTTGCCGCTTGGAGTTCAGACCTAACCTCCGAAACGGCAGAACTAGAAATCACCGCCAAGACTTGGCCTCGAGACACCTTCTGCCCGAGATTTGCGCTCACACTTTCAACGACCCCCGCTGCTCGCGGAACGATGTGCGCGGTTCGGTCCTCGTTAAATCGAATCTCTCCAGGGAGCTGCAGCGTGGTACGAATCACAGCAGCACCACTTTCCTTAATCACGATACCGGCTGCCTTCACCTGCTCGTCCGTCAGAGCCACCTTTTCCTCATCCTCCTTGTGCGCCTCTTCGCTTGCTCCGGACGGTGACTTGCTCTGTTCAGCAGAGGTGCTGGAACCAGTTTCCTTGGCTCCTGCTTTGCTAGCACCGCCTTCGACCTGTGAGCTTTCTTCTTCATGGCCATGGCCATCGCTTTCACCGTGGCTCTCTCCGCCTCGCAGGATTAGGGCTCCTCCGACTGCGCCCAGCACCAGGATGATGGCGATGATGATGAGCTGCTTTTTCTCAGGTCTTGCATTCATAGGTGATTTGGTAGCCATGGCAGATTCAGTTGAGAGTGTTGTTTCCAAGGAGCCGAGCGACATCTGCTGCCGCTCGATGAGATTCGCCTAGCGAGCGCAGGTACTGGGACCGAGCCTGTAGCAAAGTCCGTTGTGCATCGAGAACGTCGAGGTATTCGAACTTTCCGAGCTCAAAACCTTGCGCGGCGGCGTCGAACGCGAGCTGTGCACTGGGAAGGATTTCCGCACTGACGGCGGCCACCTCTTGTGAGGCGATTTCCATTCGCTGCCTTGCAATCGCGAGATCCGCTCGCAACCGCAACTCAAGTGCCCTCGCGTCGTCTTCCGACTTGTCCCTTAGTCGGAGCGACTGGATGATGTTTCCGCGATTGGTGTCAAACACGGGCAGTGGAATCGAAACCCCAACGATGGCCGTCGAGCGACCGTCCTGCTGAGAACGCTGCATGCCGAGGCTTACGGCTATGTCTGGCTTCCTCTTTGCCTGTTCAAGGTCTGCAAGTGCTGACAGTCGACTGGTCTCCAGTCGAGCTTGTCGCATCGTCGGTGAGTTCTCCACGCGAGCCTGCAGAACGTCGATTGGAGGGAGTGTCGGAAGAAGCAAGGCGTTTCCGTCCAACGCGTCGAAAGGCACCCCGCCAGCCAACAGCGCACGCAACTCTTGAAGCTGCGCTGCCAGCTCACCCTGCGCCTGGACAAGCTCGAGGCGTACGTTAGCCTCTGCGACCTTCGAGCGCGTCTCCTCCAGAGGAGACACCTTCCCAGCCTGGACGCGCTTGGACGCAGCCTGGCTGCCAGAGCGAGCGATGTTCAGAGACTCTTGCGCCAACCTCACGCGCTCCTGCGATAGAAGCGCAGATAGGAATGCGGCCGTGACGTCTGCCTTCAATTGAGCTTCAGTCGCCTCGTTCTTAACGCGAATTGCTTCCAGTGCGCGCTCCGCCGCAGCAACTCTCGCTGAGCGTTTTCCTCCAAGCTCCAAAGGCTGGCTCAAGGTAACTGTTGTGCTACGCATACCGGAGCGGAGGTCCTCCACTTCCAAGTCGAGCGACGGGTTTTGATAGACCCCCGCCTGCGTGAGCGCGCCTTGAGCAGCATCTATCTCACGTCTGGCAGCGGATAACGTAGGGCTGTTGTCGATTGCGGCCTGCAGTGCCGCACCCAAAGTCAGAGGCTGAGAAGCTTGCGTGGAGGACGCTACTACAACTGATGGGACGCTAGTGGGAGCGACTTGCTGCGCGTTCGCTCCAAATCCGACGAGCATCGCAAGCCCCAGGGCGAGCGACATGGGTTTCCTGGTCATTTGGCTTCTCCCGTTGACCTAAATATCAATGAACGAATCGAGGCAGCACGCCAGTGCTCTGCTAGTTGCACAAGCAAGTGACGCAAAGTCGTGGTGGCCATCAGATGGAATCTCGGTCCTGGTGCTCAACTGGCCTAAAGCTGCTCAAGCGGCGGGTACCGCCACTTCAGAGCAAGTTTTTTTCGACAGCTCAGCCTTGAAATGGTCTGAGCACGTCGCTTGGCCAAGAAGAGTTGTTACCGGCGATAGAGCTGGTTTCTAGCCACGTAAACGCGGTAGTCCTTGGCAACGAAACCCGAAGGAGCAAACTGCTTCAGGTTCCAAGACCGACCATCAAGGCCGTTAAAAGTCCAAGCAAACGTCTTCCCGTCTGCACCCTGAAACAAGATGGTTTCGCCATATGTGACACTGGCGGACTTCGTGGACATCACGTCTACCACGCGTGCGTTCTTTGCTTCCACAGCAAGTTGCCCATAAGGGGACTCGCCACTACGAAGCGTGTCTGCCGAAGCAGCAGATGTCAGAAGAGCAGACGATGCAAGGGTTAACGCCGTAAGCACGACTTGAAGTTTTTTCATCGAGGCCTTAGAGTCGGTTGGAACAGGAGCCAAAGTTCTCTTTTGGCACTGACAGAACTGTAGAACTGGCATCTCCACAGTTCGAAAACCGGTAAATGACAAATCAGTCATATTGGGTGTGCATCGGCGACAGAAGAGCTCGTGAGACTCTTCAGGAGCAGCTATGAGACTGCAGCCCAAGAAGCAATCACAGGGGGCATGTGAGCAGACCTTCGCTCTTCCCCTGACGGCCTTGCTAGCTGCTAGCTATTGCTCTTTTTGAGCAGTGGCAACTGGCTCATGCGCTGATTCTCTAGTGGCTTGCAAGCTACTCAAAGATTGGATGTCGAGTGCAGCAAAGCTCACACGACCGCAGTCGCGGCGGATTGACCGAGTACCCATGGTCCACCCAGTTATGCGCGTCGCTTCTGCACCCAGAATTGATACATCCCAACAAAGGTTTGGGGATTTTCTGTTTCGAATTGGTGCCACATTCCCAAGTCGTGAACAGAGTCATCATCAGGAAACCGTGCTTTGGGCTGCTGCCGGTTCCGTTGACACCGACCTAAGCTTCTTGAGCTCGCTCGAACTGTACGGGACTGAGATAGCCGAGCGTCGAATGCCGACGCGTCGGGTTGTAGAAGCACTCGATGTAATCGAACACGTCTGAACGGGCCTGCCCTCGCGTTCGATACACCTTCCTGGCCGTGCGCTCGGTCTTGAGGGAGCTGAAGAAGCTCTCCATGGCTGAGTTGTCCCAG
>VFQP010000756.1_pt1 | contig 53475 bp, 86 predicted proteins | sample 3512351 | NCBI WGS metagenome assembly VFQP01 (sample SAMN10412372, study PRJNA504923) | tailings metagenome | isolation source: Relicate 1 Philex TSF1 revegetated site | place: Philippines: Tuba, Benguet | collected 2017-08-29 | reverse complement strand
CACACACACACACACACACACACACACACACACACACACACACACACACACACACTCAATAAACACACACAGTATGATGATGAGGATGGCATAGCTGGTGGTGTAGAGGATTGGGAGTTTGATGACGATGAAGAGGATGAAGAGGAGGTATGGGAATGGGAGGATGTGGGTAGAATATGTTGATGTGGGTGGAGTATGAGGATGATTGTCACATGGTACATTTGTCGTCCATCATGACAAGCATACGCACCCTGACAAGCATACACATCTTACCACAAATGCATCAAAAACCCCACTACAAGTACACCACAAATGTCCCACTACAAGTACACTACCTGCCCCACTATGACTACCCCCCCCCTCCACACACAGTATGACGAGGACGAATGGGATGAGGGTGGTCGACCAATGGGTGGCCCCCGCATACGTCTCTTCCCCCCCACCAATGCCCACAACCTACAGCAAATACTCGACGACCTGGTCATCGGTATGGGAAACCGAGAAGGTGGGGACCGACGCCGATATCGCATCATCTCACGACGTGACATTGCCAATGGTGGTGATGGCAACGCAAGTGGTCAACGGGGGAGTGAATCGGCTGCACCAGAGGGTGGGTCACAGCATGCGCTGTTGACCAGGCCGGGTAATGCGGTGATGCAGCGCATGAATGTGCGGGGTGTGGATGTACAGTTTGGCATGCCGGGGGGAGGGGCTGTTCCTCTTGATCGCTCCATGGCGGTATGTCTGGTGTTTTTGTGTGTATAGGTGTATGTGGAGGTGTATGTGGATGTGATGTGCGTGTGATGTGTGTAGTGTTTGTGTGGTAATCTCGGTGTTTTTGTCAAGCAAACATCCTGTATAGTAGTAGTAATGACACCCCCAGCAAAAACATCCCCCCGTTGCGCAAACACTCCCCCATTACGCAAACAACAGGAGGGTCTTATGTCGCAGCTCATGTCAGACTTCCCTGGGCAGCTTCGTCGGCTGGTGGTGGACCCCATCATGGGCCTGCAGGGGTGGCCATACAGCGGCACCGCCGGGAGCGCACAACGGGGGGGCCGCCCCAACTCACGCGCCAATCCCTGGGGCCTGCCGATCAACGAGGGGGCCCTCTCGGCGGCAATTGGAGGGTCAGGTCGCCCCAGTGGCGAAGCGGGGGCCCTTGCGTCCACCATGGAGGAGCTGGTGTTGGGGGTGCTCCAAGAGGGGACTCCTCGACCGGGGCCCTCTGCGAGCGACGCGGCAGACGGTGCGCGGGCCCCAGCGCAGCCACCACAAGCAGCGGCAACGGCAGCAGCGGCACCTGGGGCTGACACGCCAGGGCAACAACGTGCCCAAGCAACAGCAGCAGCAGGAGGAGGAGCAGGTGCAGCAGCAGCACCACAGATTCCCACTGCGAGTGTGGGTGAGCCGACAGCACCACATTCCTCTCATGAACCCTCACAGCTGCCCACCCCACAGCCCACTGGGTTGGGGTTGGCTGCCACAGACATCATGCAGGCTCTTGAAGCTGCACTTGCTGCTGCTACAGGTGCTGCTGGTGGTGGTGGAGCTGGTGGTGTTGGGGGTGGTAGTGGTGGAGTGGGTGGTGGTGTTGGAGGAGGGTCATCTGTACCACCACCTCAACCACCACAAGATGCACCATTGCCACCTGTTGATGCAGAGATGAGCGATGCTGCTGGTGGTGCTGGTGCACAGCCTATGCAACAAGGTGTGATGTGTAGTGTTGTATACAAGTGTGTTTGTTCAACAATCAATGCCATGTTGTTGCTCGCCCCACAATCATGCCTTTCTCCACAACCCCCCTTTTTCAAACAAATCCCCTCGTTTTTCCTGCGACACAGACGATGCCCCTGCAGGCCCCTCTGCATCCACCACAGCGCAACCCAAACCCGACGAACAACCACCCTCCCCCCAACCAACCACAGCCATGACCGCTGCTGCAGCACAACCCACTGACGAGGGACCCCCACAGGGGACCCCCCCACAAGGTGGCAGCACCAGTGAAAACCCAGCAGCAATAGACCCCAACTTTCTGGAAGCACTCCCTGATTCGCTACGTGCAGAAGTACTCTCAGGCCAACCCACACAGCAACAAGCAGGTGCAGCAGCGAGTGGTGCAGCAGCGAGTGGTGCCGCTGCGGGTGGTGCAGCAGGGAGTGGTGCAGCAGCAGGTGGTGCTGCACAGACAGAAGAGGAGGAGGACAGCATAGACCCTGAGTTTCTCGCAGCACTGCCACCTGATATTCAAGCAGAGGTGCTCGAGCAACAGCGCATGCAGCGACGGAGGAGACAGATGGCTGCACAGGCAGCAGCTGCTCCACCTGCAGCAGCAGCAGTTGTATGTATAGAGTTGGGTGGTTGGGGTGAATGACGGGGTGGTTGGGGTGTATGCTTGCACACTCAATCAGCAGCATTGGTGTTACACAGTCACCCCACATATCATCACTCACAATGTTCATCACTCCAAACACACAACCCCCACCCCTCTCTCCTCAGGCGGCAGCTGACATGGACGTAGCATCCATCCTCGCAACCTTCCCCCCCGATGTGCGAGAGGAAATCCTACTCACCGATGAGAGCGTCCTCGCTGCACTCCCACCCGCCCTACTCGCAGAAGCACAAGCACTTCGAGAGCGCTCTATGCGTGCCATGCGAGGCATGCCGGCCAGGCCCCCCACCATGCAGGTCCCTGTTGCCGCAGAGATCCGTTCGTTTTTCCAACAGCGGCCCCAGCAGGGGGCCCGAGCAGGGGCCCGCCGGGCGGGGGAAGGTGCTGCGGCACGTGCGCAGGGTGCGCAGGGGGGGGGGCAGCAGGGGAGGATGGGGGCGTTGGATATGCTGCCCATGCTGGAGGTGCCACCCATGCCACAGGTAGGGAATTGGGTTGTGGGTTTTGTAGGGTGTGAAATTTGATATTGATTATGATGATGGATATATGTTTTTGTACATTTTACATGTTTTTGTACACTATGTGGTGTTGCACACTATGAAGAAATACCCATGACATACATATACCTGCACACCCACCCACATGTCTACACACATCCATCCCCCATCCCCCCACCCCCCCACACACAGTTGGATGAGGAGTCCATTTTGCTCTTGCTCCAATTACTCCGCCTCAACAGCCCTACCACAAAAACCCTACTACAACGTCTCCTCATCAACCTACTGGCATACAACCCACTCAATGACACCATCATGCGACTGCTGCTGGCGTCACTAAGGGCGCCATTGACCTTTGATGATCATGTGGATGTTGGAAATGAAAGGGGAGGGGGGGGGGCAGATGTGCAGCCCCTCATTGGTCTCAAGGATGAGGTGTGTGTGTGTGTTTTGTGTGAGAGGGGGTGATGTTTAATGTGTGTGTGAGGGGGTGTTTGTGTTGTGTATGACGAGGGTGTGTTGCTGCACTGCTGTGGGAGTGATTACCCAAATACATATGCTCGTGCCTACATACACACACCGCACACCACGTAATAATCATCCGAGACACCATATGGTCATCTCTCCCCTCCCCAACACACACCATATGATCATCACCCCCACACCCCCCACAACACACAGAGCCCTGCAGCGTCTGTTGCAATAGCTCGTCGTGTCCTCGACCTCCTCACCAACCTCACAAAGCTCAACACACGTGCAGCCCTCTCCCTCATCTCCCTCCCAGTCCCAACCCCCCCCGCCATCCACCAGCACCTCCACCACATCGCAGCTCGCGCCCGCAAGGGCAAGCAGGCAAAACACGACCATGGTGGTGTTTTTGCCACTGGTGGGGGTGGGGGGGCTTGTGTAGGCCCTGTCGTCACACCATTGCCTGGTAGTTTACCTGCTGTGCAAGTTCTGCTGGGGTTGCTTGGTCGTCCATTCTGTCAGCGTAGTAGTGGACACTTGGAAGCCGTGCTAGGGTTGTTGGAGGTGGGGTTGGGGATGTCGCAAGCAGAGGTCAAACGTAGGGAGGAAGTGGTCAAAAAAGCGGCAGGGGAAAAGTCAAACAAGCGGAAGAAGAAAAAGCAAGGGGAGGGAGGGGAGGAGGAGGATGGTGGTGGTGCTGGGACAAGCACAGGTGTGTGTGTGGGTAGGGTTACACACACAGCCCATTGCATACATACATACCCACACCCACCCACACCCACATCCACCCGCCCACACCCACCCATCCACACAAAGGTTCGCCTATGGATGTGGGTGACACTGACACACCCTCCACCACCTTTACCCCTACCGACCCCGCCACCACCACCACCAACGACGACAAACCAGACCCCCGCGCCATCCTCCAAGCAGTCCCCACCACCCTCCTACGCCTCCTCCCAGCACTCCACAGCACACAAAGCCTGTCGGAAACATCCTACAGGAAATGTGCCAAGCTCTTGCGCACGTTTTGTGACGTGCTGCCTCAACAACAAGAGTATATGCTGTCGGTGTTGGCTGAGGAGGCAGTGCGACTTGGTCGTGTGGCTGCTGAAGAGGTTGCACGCTGCTTTGGCACTGCCCACACACACACACAACAACAGCAACAACAGCAGCAGCAGCAGGGTTTGAGTGACGTGTCGGTGTTGGCGCCGCTCGCATCAGCAGCAACACAGGCGTTGTGTGTGACACAGGCATTGGGTACCCTGACTGGGTTGGAGAGTGAGCAGACGGAAACTGAGGGGGAGGAAGAGGGGCGACCACCACCTACCCAGGAGCAAGTGGTGTGTGGATGTTGTTGTTGAGAGTGCTGTTGTTGTTGTTGTTGAATGTGTGGGTAGGGTGGTTTTCCTAACAAATCATGTGCATACAACACACCTGGACGATACTGTACGTACACATACATTCACACCAACCACATGCACACCAACACACCCCACACACCCCTCAAACAGGCAAAATGCACCACCAACCTCATGGTGCTCGACCGTGTCTTCAACCAACTTCAACCCCTCTGGCAAGCCCTCTCCCACACAGCAACCATCATCGAAAACGAAATAAAAACCACAGCACACGAACACACCTCCGCCGCACCATCCGCCGCTGCTCGTATGCTGCCACCCCGGGCGCTCCCTGTGTTGCCCTTGCTCGAGGCGTATTTTGTATTGTGTGATGCCTCCACAGCACAGCAGGCAGTGCTCGACAGGTCCCGGGAGGCGGGGGTATCTGCAGCGGTTGATGCGCCAGTGGTTGCTGCCACACCCGCACCACCACGAGCGGCGTCCCTGACAAGTAGTGGGGGTGGGGGAAGTGGGGTGTTGGCGAGTGCACCACCAAAGATGCAGACGCCTGTGCATGAGGGACAGCTGCCGTTTTTGCGGTATGAGTGTTGTGGTGGTGATGGGGTGTTGGTGCGTTATTGTTGTTGTTTGTATGGGGTAGATTTAATGCGCATGTGTATTGCGGTACATACCAAACAACAACATTCATTACATACATTCAACATACGACACACCATCAATACCAACACAGGTTTGCTGAGCAGCATCGTCGTCTCCTCAATGCATATGTACGCCACACACCCTCCCTCTTGGAGTCGTCACTTCGTCTGTTGCTCAAGGTACCCAGGCTGATTGAGTTTGACAACAAGAGGTCGTATTTCAGGGGGCGTGTGCGTGCCAGTCATGAGGATCGGTATGGTGGTGTTGGTAATGGTGTTGGTGTTGATGGTGTGGTGTGTGGGTAGTGGTGTGTGGTGGTGGTGGTGGTGTGTAATGCTGGTGGTGGTGGGTAGTGTACTTGTTGGTGTTGTTGCGTTGTTTCAATGGTGTATAAAGTTCTGTGGGTGCTGTGAGCATGTGGTTACACAAATATTGCTGTAAGGTACACCCCCCCACACCTACCCACCCACCCACCCACACCTACACACAAATACATATTCCCACCTTCACCACCACACCACCACACCACACACAGGCATTATGGATCACTGCGCATCACTGTACGTCGTGAGCATGTGTTTGAGGACTCCTTCCATCAATTACGTCTTCGTTCACCTGAGGAAATGCGGGCAAAGCTGAATGTCACGTTTGCGAGAGAGGAGGGTATTGATGCTGGTGGTGTGACACGAGAGTGGTATCAGGTACGTGTGTTTTTGTATTTTTATTTTTTTGGGGTGTGTGGGGGGTGGGTATGGGTGGGTGGGTTGTTGATCGAGCATGTTTTTTGTGACCACAGTGTGACCACAACTTGCATATTGCATGGTTTATTGTGCTCTGTAGTACCCACACATAAATCATGCAGCACACAACACCCACACACCCATACACAATACCCACACACCCATACACAACACCCACACACAACACACCAATACACAACACACACACACCCCTCTAGGTGATGGCACGGGAGATATTCAACCCCAATTTCTCCCTCTTTGTTGCAGTACCAGAAGCGGGCACCACCTTTCAACCCAACCCCAACAGCGTGGTGCAAAACGATGAAGTACGGGGCACAAATCACTTGGATTTCTTCAGGTTTGTTGGGCGCATCATAGGCAAGGCGTTGTACGATGGGCAATTGGTGGATGCGCACTTTACTCGTTCGTTTTACAAGCACATGTTGGGGCAGCAGCTCACATATGAGGATATTGAGGTACGGTGGTGATGTGTGTGGTGTGGGTGGTGTGGTGTGTTGGTGGCAACTGGTGGTGTGGGGCATGCATGGTGTATCGTGCTATTGTTGCAGCAGTGAACTGTATAGCAACACCACCCCCACGCATCACGCCCCTCTCAACACCACCCTCTTCGACACACACCAACCCCTCTCCCCCCCCTAACCCACCCAGGCGGTGGACCCAGAGTATTACAAAAACCTCATCTGGATGCTGGAAAACGACATTACCAACATACTCGACCTATCATTCACTGAAGAGTTTGACTACTTTGGACGCACAGAACTGGTCGAACTCAAGCCAGGGGGTGCCGCTATCAAAGTGACAGAGGCAAACAAACGGGAGTACATCAACTTGGTGGCCCGCCATCGCATGACGACGGCCATCAAGGCACAGATCGGTGCGTTTCTGGAAGGCTTTTGGGAGCTGGTTCCCAAATCGTTGGTTTCAATTTTCAACGATCACGAGTTGGAGTTGCTGATCAGTGGGTTGCCGGAGATTGATGTGGACGATTTGAGGAACAACACAGAATATAGTGGCTACACTGCAGGCAGCCCTGTGATACAGTGGTTTTGGCAAGTGGTGCGGGAAATGGACGCAGAGCAGCTTGCCCTGTTGGTGCAGTTTGTGACGGGGACGAGCAAAGTGCCCCTGGAAGGGTTTAAGGCGCTCCAGGGTGTGTCTGGGCCGCAGAAATTCCAAATACACAAGGCGTATGGGCCAGCAAATCGTCTTCCCTCGGCACATACGTGCTTCAACCAGTTGGATTTGATTGAATACGAGTCCAAGGAGCAGTTGAGGGAACGGTTGCTGCTGGCGATGACGGAGGGAAGTGAAGGCTTTGGATTTGGGTAGTGGGGAGGGGGTGCCGTGGAGGAAGGGTGCCGTGGAGGAAGGGTGTTGTGGAGGAACAAGCACGAGAGGAACAAGGCGGGTTTTTAATGGAAACTCTAGTTTTTTTGAGCGTGTGTATTTGCGTTGTGTGTTTCGTATGCGTGTGTGTGTTTCGTATGCGTGTGTGTGTTGCTGAGGGACTGCCACAAGGGCCTGACCATCCCCTTTCGGTGCGCTCCCCTCTTTTTTTGTTTGTGTTTTCTGCTTTTGTGTCAATGTTGCAACACCGCTCACCGAATATAAACAGCGAATATCAACACCAAAAACGAAATGCAATGATGGCGGCAAACAAGAATCAGCATGTGCAGGAATGAACAAGCAACAACAAATCGTCATGTGCAAAAGCAAACACCCCTCTTCCTCTCCTCCTCTCTTTTTCCTTCTCCGACCCTCTCTCCAGGAGTGGTTCTCCTACTCCTTGAGCAATTTGATGACGCCCAGCAGAAACACAGTCACATATATTACATCGGCAATTTCTCTGCTGCGGTCGGGCGGCACGATGCGCGCCTTGATGGGTTGGTAGATCACACGATTGCTGCTTTCCCACACCAGCATCACTGCGGTGATGAGCGTAGCACCAACAAAGCCCTTGGAAAAGCTCATTTCAAACAACGAGCGCTCCCGGTAACCCTGTGTGTGAGGGGGTGGTATACATGTGTGTGTGTGGGTGCATACATGTGAGTGTGTGCACACATGAGTGTGTGTGTGTATACACATGTGTGTGGGTGGGCACTGACATGACTCATATCCACAAAAACACACAAAAACACACAAAAACACACAAAAACAACCAAACGCCCCACACACCTTGCGCTCCTCCTCTTCATCGCTCGTATACACCTCCTCCACTGGTGTAAACGTGGGCGTCTGTACCTCCACACTCGCATCCTCCACAGCCAGGCTACGTGCCAGCCAATCACGCATCTTGTGGTCCCCTGCATATGCACGACCAGTGAGTATTTCATAGAGTTTGCGTGATTCTGGGTCTACCGGGCTGATGCCTTTGGTGGTGGTGGTGGTGGTGGTGGGTATATGTATGTTGAATGTACTTGTGTGTATGTTGAATGTACTTGTGTGTATGTTGAATGTACTTGTGTGGAGGGGGAGGGTACTACATGCTTGTGTGGGGGGAAAATACAGCACCCCACTCACAATCCCACCCCATCCCCACCCCCACCATACCGAGTGCACGTGCAACAGTCAACACAAACGGCCTCTCCCTCTGCCTTCGCTGTTCCGCTGCAACACCCACCGCACGCAGCACCTCACTAAGGGGAGCCTCCTCCACCGTCGGAGGGGGCCCTTGTGCCAACACGCGCACAGCCTCAGAAGCAGGGGCCGGCGAAGACAAAGAGGGCCCCGCGGACAAAGAGGGCCCCGCGGCAACAGGGGAGGATGTAGAAACAGGGGAAGAGGAGGTGGAAACAGGGGAGGAGGAGGATGTAGGTGGTGGAGAAGATGGTCGGGCAGTAAACATGGGGTCCCCCAGGTCCTGCATGACCCCCTTGATGGCCCTCCCCAGGTCACTAGCCTCAAATGGGTCGACCATTGGTTGTGTGGGTTGTTGTTGTTCTGGCTGCTGTGGTGCTGCTGGTGGTGTGTCACTTGATGATGGTATTCCCTTGTCCACCTCCACTACACCATTGGTGGTCGCCCCGTTTATACCCCCCCCCTCTGCATTCTTCGCGGGGCCCCTTGTTTGTCGCAACGCAGTGGGCCCCTCAAACGCGTCCCCCCCATCATTTCCTATTGGCATGTGGGGTAGGGGGTCCCCCTCAAGGGGGCCAAACAGGCCGGGTGGGGGGGGGCCAGGTATGGGCAGGTGGGTGGGTGTGTATGTGGTGGCTGTTGCGGTGGGTTGTGGGGGGGGGACAGGTGTGCGCTCCTCCAGTGTGACCTCCAGTGTGGGTGTTGTCATGGTGGGTGTTGACGGTGCGCTTGTGGTGGTGGTGGTTGGTGCAGCGGCGACAGGTTGCAGGGGTGGTGGTGCTTGTGTGATGGCTGGGGGTGTGGGTACTGTCGGTGTGATGGCAGCAGGGGTGGTGTTTTGGACAACTGCTGGTGAGGAAGGTGCCTTGGAAGATGCATTGGAAGATGCATTGGAAGCTACTGCAACACCTGCAGAAGACGTGACATCCACACTGCCCCTTGCCCCACCACCTCCACCACTCCCATTGCTATCATCATCATCATCCACATCACGTCCACGCCCACCAAACATCCCACCCAAAAGACGGCCAAACCACCCTCCCTTGTTGCTACTACCACCACTACTGCCCCCCCACTGGGGGACCACTGCCGCCAATCCCCCACCTTCCACACGAGGGGGTGCCGAGGGGGGTGCCACCTGCGGCGGAGAGGGGCCCTGCGCCTGGGGGCCCTGGGTTACTGTAGGTTGAGGTGGGTTGGCCAGCAGACCAGCTGCACGAGCACGCAAGTCATCATCTGTGTTGTCTTCGTTGTTGTCAGTATCCTCTTTGGTGTTCTCCTCTTTGCTGTCATCCTCTTTGGTGTCATCCTTGGTGATAAGGCAAGTGTCATCCTGCTTTTCCTCATCATCCTTGTCTTCTGCAGCTTTATTCATCACAGGAGCATCAACAGGAGCATCAGCTGGTACTGTTGATGATGCAGGTATTGTTATTGTTGATGGCAACACATCAGGACTAACTCCCGCAGATGCTGCTGCTGTTGCTGCTGAGGTGGATGAGGAGGAAGAGGAGGAGGAGGCAGTGGTAGAGGGTGGGACAGGTGTCATCCATGCTGCTGCTGGTGGATAGGCAGTCGCTGCAGGGGAAGATGCCCCGTCTCTGGTGGTGGCTAGTTTTTGTTGTACAACCTGATGGGGTTAGGTGGGGAATGATGACGATATGCAAGTGAAGAGATGTGCAAGTGAAGAGATGTGCAAGTGAAGAGTGCTGATGATGTGCAAGTGAAGAGTGCTGATGATGTGCAACACAAGTGAGGCATGCTGACACCATCAATACACCACAAGTACCACCACAACAACCAATACACCCACTGCCTACACACACAAATCACCAACACACCCACTGCCTACACACACATACCTGCTCAAACAAGGATGCAGATTGTTGCAGCTGCTGCTTCTCAGCATCCAAATCCTGCAGCAAGCCTTCCAGATCATTCAGCGCCCCCTCAGACTCTACTATGCTGCGATCAAGAGAGGCCCGCGCCATTGCCAGGGCATCAGCTGAGCGTGTGACACCACCAGCAATCTCCAGGGGACTGGGGGGGGTGGAATCTGCAACGCTAGGTACAGCTGAGGTGTCCCCCCGGGTGTCTTGGAGGGTGTCTTTCAGGCTGACCTCTTCAACCACCTCTTCAACCACCTCCTCAACCACCTCCTCAACCACCTCCTCAACCACCTCCTCAACCACCTCTTCAACCAGCTCGTCAACCATCTCAACAGCAGCAGCACGGGTATCCCCAGCCACCCCCTTGGCTCCTGGTTGCTGCCCAATGCCACCCAGGTCTGGTAGCCCACTGGCAAACGGGGCGATGGGGGAATCCAGGGGCTCGTACCGCAAAATGCGAGAAATGGCGTCCTCATATGCCTGAGTGAATGTGTATGATGAGGCAGGCTGGTGTGTAGGATGAAACAGGTACCCAGCAACAAGGCGTTGAGGATGTACAACAGTCTATACACGCTCGTTGCACACACACACAGTCGTTGTACACACACACGCAGCGATCGTACACACACACAGACAGTTATCGTACACACACTCCCAAATCGACCACACCTGCAGTTTGCGTGCAATCTCATCCGCCTCCTCCTTTATAGATGTGGCACCTTCCACAGCATCATCCACCATCTCCGCCACAGCATCCCCCACCATCTCTTCCCGTGCCCTGTCTGCCTCTAGAAGCTCCTGTGCCCGCTGCAGATCCTCCCTCCAGGTGGTTTCCTCGACCTCAACGGATGGTTTTTGCACCTCAACGCCCATCTCAACCACCTCTGTTGTTGCTGATTCTACCAGAGAAGGGGTAGTTGATGGTTGAGATGCTTGTTGAGATGCTGGTTGAGGTGGGATATCGGTCACCACCGGTTGCGTCTCTGCTGCAGCTTTGGTGCGTGCCATTTCCAGAGCCGCACGTGTGTCTGGTTGCAATGATGAGGCAAATGCTGCAAGTGCACTGTCAATAGAGGCCACCACACGTGCGGCTGCCTCTTGTCGTTGCTGCTCTGTGAGGCTGTCGAGGTGGGCATCCAGCGCATCCTGATGGGAGGGAGGGTATTGGGGTATGCACAGGGGTACACAATATGCAATACCATGCATGCCTCCACAAACACATACACACATCAATACACACACAAACCCATACACACCCACACACCTTGGAGTCGTGTTGGTGCTCATCATCTTGATCGATAGAGCTGTTGAGCTGATCACGTGCAAATGACAGCACTGCCTCTTCCTCTGCCTCCTCAACCCTTACAACCTCACTCTGAGTGACATCATCATCCTGAGTGACATCAGCGACATTGTCCTCCTGCTGTAGTGTGTCTGTGAGGCTTGCACTCCCAGGATCACCACCAAACACCTATGAGGATATAGAGGATTGGCACTTGATGGTACTGGGATACATACATATGTCACACAAGTGCATGTGCATATGTCATACAAATGTATGTGCGTACAAGTGTATACAATGTGTACAAATTATTTGCATCCATTATGCAAGGGAGGACAGCATGCCCATCGACCCACAAACAAACAGTATGTTTGTCACCACATCATCTCAACTCCACCCCCCCCCACACACACCTCTTGCAGGTCCATCACAACATCCGTCACCACATCATCCTCACTCAAAAACATCTCCTCCACCACTTCCTCCATCACTAACATTGCCTCGTCCACCAACCCCACCACCTCTGTTTCTTCTTCTTGTTGTTCTGTGTCTTCTTGTTCTTGTTTCTCTTGTGTGATTGCAGTGATGTCACCCCCTTGTGTATTTTTGGTGATGTCATCCGTGATGTCAGCAGTAGGGGGTGGTGGTTGCTCCAGGGTGGGTTGTTGTTGTGCTTGTCTGGCTGCTGTTATAAAGGCAGCATTGGGACCCAGCATCTGTGTGGGTGTGGGTGTTGTTGTGTGGGTGTTGTTGTGTGGGTGTTGTTGTGAGGGGACAGCATGTAGGTTGTCATGTGGGGAGGAGTAAACACACACACATACACACACATGCCAAGTGTTGTCATGTGTGATGAGCCACACATGCTCAACCAATGCATATATATAACACATACACCACAATGCACACCATCCACGATACTCCATTCCCCCCCGCCCTACCCACACCACCACCCACACCCACACCACACACCACAACCGTACCTCTTCCAGGTCGACCATCATGTCTTGCGTGTCTTCCTCGGCTACTGGTTCAGGCTCCACCACATCCAGCAGCACATCCAACGGCACCACTGTGTCACTTTCAGCTCTTGTGGTGGGTGAGGTTGGAGGCACATCAGTGGGGGGGCGAGGGGCTGGTGGGGGAAACGTTGGTGGTGTGGTTGCCAGCACCTATGTGGGGGTGGGGGTGGTTTTGTTGAGGAAATGGGTTGGGGAAATGGGTTGCATGATGGGACACAGTGTGTCAAGGTGGGCATACATGTGTACATAGACAACCCATACCACTGCGCACCTCACACCAACATATACACACACAAAAAACACACACAAAAACAACAACACGCACCTCATCAAGGTCCATCACCACATCCTCCACCACATCATCATCCGACAGCGTCATCTCCTCCACCACCTGCTCCCCAGTAATTTCCAACCCACCCACCCCACCCAACATCCGCCCCTCTTGCCGCAACCCAAACACCGTCTCCTCTTCCTCCTCATTCCCCACATCCCCACTGGCTGGGGACAGCACATCCCCACTCCCCACACCCTCAGTGGACAGCACCTCAGCAGCATGACTCACCCCTATAACTTGATCAAGGGGCAGCACCAGGTCCTCTACTGAGTCAGCTGATGTGAGAACCACATCCTCTATCACAAGCATGCCATCCTCCTCTTCCTGTTCCTCCTCTTGCTGCACATCAACATCTTCTTGTTGTATTGGTGCTGCTGATGGGGATGACAGGCCCCTCCCAAACACTGTCATGTCACTGTCACCCTGCATAGACCGAAACGCTTGCCCCTCTTCCTCCGCAGCGGTCCCCCTCAACAGCTCCTCCATGGGCATCATCAAGTCCTGCACATCATCAAAGGATGTCAGCACCACACGCTCCACCACCTCCTCGGGAGGTGGGGAGGCATCTTCCTGAGCAGCTGCCACACGTGGGGTGGTGAGCTCCTGCAGCTGTTGTGGTGGGAGGATGGTGCCGGCATCAAGGAGGGCATCTTCCTCGGCATCTTCCTCATCATCTTCCTGGTCGTGTTCTTCAAAGGAGGCGAGGATGGATTCATCGATGGTGGGGGGGGGTGGGAGGGCTTGGGGAGGGGGATCTGTAGATATGGGGGAGGGGGGTGTATAGTGGATATGGGTGGATCAGGTGTACAAAATGTACATTACTCTTCAGCAAACGAGTTGAGCAGAAACGAATCTCCACTTGTTTCCCCCCCTTCCCTCTCTCTCACACACACACGCACACAAAAACACACACCTGCTTGTTGTTTCAGCAATGCTTGCAACTGCAATGATGGTTGTGAGGGAAACACATCGACAGGGGACTCAGTCAATGGCAAGTCATCCACACTGGGCAATGCTGGGGGGGTGTACACACCAACATCCCCACCGACCACCCCACCAACCCCATCACCACTACCCCCCCTGTCGTCCACCATGACTGCCTCACCCCCCTGCACTTTTTCCACTTTTTCCACCACACCCAGCCCACTACCCAAAGCCCCAGGTGGTGGGAGGTCTGGCAAGAGCAACCCATCATCTTCATCCTCATCCACATCGAGGTCTTGAGACCAGTAGGCAGGAGGTGCGTCTGCTGGGGTGGTGCTTGTGCTGGGTGCATCGACGTGGGGCTGGGGCATGGCTGCTGCAAAGGGGGTTGCGGGGGGTGCTGTGGAGGGGGGTGGGTGATTGTGGAGGTGACAGCGATGACAAAGATGATTGCATACATGTGCGGTATACACACTGCATGTTGTGTACTCCAATACACACACACATACACACAAAAACAAACACACAGGAATGTGTCATCCAAAATACACCGACACCAAACAGCACCAACACCAGCAACAATGTACTACCTGGTGGCGGTGGCTTTGGTGGTGGCCCTCCCCCCCCTCCACCTGCTCCCCCATCAAAGTCTCCCTCCTCCCCCCCCTCTCCTTTTTCCTCTTCTTCATCCTCCACACCAGGCTGCACAGGTGCCGGTGCACCATAGTTGAATGGTGGGAGGGATTGTTGTGTTGAGGTATCCTCCACCATGTCTAGGGGGCTGGTGCTGCTGCTGGTTGCACTGATGTATGGGGGCTCTGCACTTGTACTGTGTGTGATGTAGGAGATGTATGAGATGCACGAGATGACATGTGTGTGGAAGGGTGTTGTGGTGTGTAGCACCGAGTATATGCAATCATGCATGCACCACCCACATGCAAAGATGAATGGCAAGAAAACAACACAGCAAGACACCACCCATCATGTCACATACTGCCCATGTCAAAGCACAACTCAAAAACACCACATACGTTGCAGGTGCTGTTTCTTGCTGCACAGCCTGTAGCATGGCACTGTCAGGAGCAACAGGTTGGTCGTCTTGTGTTTCCTCTTGGTTCTCCTGCTGCTGTGTTGTTTCCTCCTCTTGCTGCATTTTTTCCTCTTCCTGCTGCTGTGTTTTTTCCTCTTCACTTATGAGTGCCTCTTGCACAGCAGCAGCAGGTGAGGAAGCTTCCAGAGCAGCTGCCAACTCACCCACAGTCGAATCCAACTCATCCATAGCAGCACCCCTACGGTCAACGCCCCGGTCAACGGTGGCGGTCTCCCGCCCCCCCTTTTTATCTATAACGGTACTCCCCACCCCACTGGACACCCCAGGTGTGGTGGTGTCTGTGGTAAGCCCCACCCCAAGCACTGAGGCGGCTTCATTGACAGTCTCCTCAAGCTTGGCCAACACCTGCTGGGCACGACTCACCACCGTCGAGCTCACCTCAAGTAGCTGCCCCTCCACATACGCTGCAGGGGCGTCCACTGGCACCTGCACTGCACCCAAGTCGCCTGCTGCTGGTGCTGGTGGTGCTGGTGGTGGTGGGGACACAGTGGGGGGTGCGGCAGCTGCCGCAGCCGCAGAGGGCCCCACTTTGCGAGGGGGCCCATATTTCGGTCGGTTGACTGGTGCGGTGCTTTGTGTCCGCCGCCGTGGTGTGGTGGTGACTGTTGCAGCAGCGTTCATGGTGGGTGGTGGGGATGTTTGTGTGGCAGGGATACGCAGGGTGCCTTGGGGTGGTGGTGTGCGCAGCTGTGCGGCAACGGGGCCCTGTAATTCAGCCCAGCTGGTCCCCTGTCCTGCTGATTCTACTGTTTCCAGTGCTGAGATGATTCGGTTGAGTCGCTGATCACGTTCCTGTGTGTTGTTGTTGGGTTGAGGGGGAGGGGGGGGATGGACATAGAGGGTACATGTGCATAGGCAACTGTGCATTGTAGTACATTTGTATACACAAACATCTCCTTCACACATACACACACAAACATCTCCTTCACACATACACACAAACATCTCTCCTCCCACCACCACCACACAAAACACACACACACACACACCTGCAAAGAGCGTTCCAGCCCAGTAACCTTACTCTTCAGTGTGTACTTCTCCCTCAGCAGTGTTTCCAGCATACGTTGTGCCTCATCCACCACAGCATCCGGTGGTGGTGGCTCCTCTGTGACTGTTGGCTGTCCACCAGACACCGTGATAAGCATGGTGGTCACATGTTGAGGCACCTGCGTTGTGTGCAAGTGTGTCTTGTGTTGCATATGTAGTATAACCACTGCCAAAGTGCTACATGCATTGTGTTTTCTGTGACACACAACACAATGCTGTTTTCGTATGCTACTGTCATCATGTGCTGCTCTCATGTTGTGCTGCTGTCATTATGCATCACCTTTTCCCACACTACAATACACTGTACCTCAATGTGTCGATTGGGACCCTTCTCCCAGTGCACACTCCCATTTCGACACACTCGTACCAACTGTGTTTTTGTGTTTTTGCGTATGTACGTGCGTGTGTATATGTACATGCGTGTGTATATGTACACATAGGCAAACAGCGGATCTCAAAAGGCAGATCAACACTGGGTGGTGCAACCACAACACCGCTGCTCACCACAACACCGCTGTGCCCACTCAGCCCCAACACCACCACACCTTGAATTCATGTGTCCCTGGAGACAGTGGCAACGTGACGCTCCAGTTGTCGCCTGCCTCCCAACGCATGCGAGGTGCAGCTGCGACACTCCAACAGCCGAGCACAGGGTTTTCGCCGCACACGCGAAGGGTGTCGCCGTATCCCGCGAGCCGAAAGTTGGGCACCTGAAATCGAACCTGCACAACACCTGGGCTGTGGTCCGAAGTAGATCCCTGCTGCATGATGAATGCAGTGCGAGCATGTCGTTGCCTGCGTCGCCGGGGTGTGGCGCGATACCAGCCTGTGTGTGATGGCGGGCGCGCGGCATGTCTTTCTGAAACATGCAAAACCCCGTGCATCGTTGTTTGCAAAGAACATGTGGATGTTAAATGAGATGGTTGCTGGGCTGCAGAGTGCGTGGAAACACCCCTTTCCATCCAACAGCTCGGACAATCAAATCGCTACACACAGCCCTACACGAGCCATTGCGTGCCACAGCAACATGTGCATGTGCCACTATTCATAAACAGTCTCACGAAAGCACGACATGAGTGCTATTGGCTGCACGACAGTCTCAACGTTTGGGCCTGCATGCTTCTCACCTGGAGAGCCAGGTAGGGGCGTCAATCCAAGAAACCCCGGTACTCCATAGCTGTTGTTTGATTCTTGGCTGCGTACTGGGGGTGCGTTGCCCCTTGGCAGCGTGGGTCTACAATTTGCAACCATCGGTGCTTGGCGTGCAGCCTAGACAGCAGGCAAGCACGTGTATTCCATTGATAACTGGTGATTGATGTTGCGATGGTAGAGTTTTGACGATCAAATGCAATAGTTGGGATTTTTTTAATGGGTTGGGCGCCCTGACAGGGCGCCTTGAAGAAAGCGTTTGGTCCTCTTTATGGTGCTGCTGTTGTTCGTGCTTTTGTCAGTCCTGCTTTTGTCAGTGCTGCTTTTTTCAGTGCTGCTGTTGTGATGTTACTCGTCTCTGTATATACACAAGCAACAACAACAAAAGTCTACGAGGTGTCTCTCTCCCTCTTGTCACAACAAAATGAATACACAAAGCAACTTGTCCAGCTGCTGTTGTACAACTCTCTAACCATTCATAGCACACCAAAAGGCTACTGTCGTGGCCGGCCCAGAAAGCGCATTGCCAAGCTCAGGCCCACAAGTGCCAGCACACCCTGACGCTCATTGAGCAGCCCCAGGTAGGTGACACAGAGCACGCCAGTACCCACAAGCACCAAGATGTAGATCGTGGTGGATGGCTTGTATGGCACACCCAACAACGTTCGTGTTCCTGGTGGATTGTTGGCTGCAGGGGGCATGGCTTTTAATTGTGTGGATGGCACGCGACTGTGGAGGGTATATAGAATGCAAGTGCTGCAATGCTGGGCTGATTAAGGTCGAGCTGGTATAGAAAGCCGTGTGTGATTGGATGGTTGTAGTATGAATGGTTGTCAACGTTTGGCAAAGGCTAGTGGTGGTTGGCTGGCTATTATCACTGGCTTACAGATTGTAAACAATGATATGCACAAGGGACATTGTGACATGTATTAAAAACCCCAAACAAGCAGCACATGACTCTCTACACTACAACCCGATGGTGAGCTTGCTGAGGCCACACGTGCGGCCAGTATTGTTGCCATCACGTTGCATTGCACCCAAACCTAGAGGAGTTACCACTACCAAGGCTAGCATGCCAGTACCAGAAAAGATATTCTTCGTCACAGGCAACAAGAAAAAGCTGGAAGAGGTTTTGTGTTTCATGTGTGAGAGTGTGCTGGCGATGTGTTGATGTGCACTTGTTGTACATACTCGCGATCACCATCATCAGGTCGTGGCCATCATCGAGGCTGGGCAGCAACTTCCCTTTCACATTGAGGGGAAAAAAGCAGACCTACCAGAACTCCAGGTATGCAGTTGAGATGGAATACATCTATGAACAGCGCTTGTATAGCATCAGCAACATGCCATTGATACAATCACAGGGCGAACCAGAGGACATTGCAAAGCAGAAATGCCGTCTAGCAGCTGAACAGGTATGTATTGAGGTCGTGTATATGCTTGTATATGTGTGCATGGCTGAGTCCCTCGAGGTCTTGCCTCGCATCCCATCTCTCCTGGCGCCAATCTCATCTCCATGCTTCTCTGCTGCATGTACACACACCAAGTGCCCACACAGTTGGGTGCAGCTGTTATGGTGGAGGACACCAGCCTGTGCTTCAATGCCATGCATGGGCTGCCAGGTCCTTACATCAAGTGGTTTTTGGAAAAGCTGGGCCATGATGGGCTCAACAAGATGCTCGGTATGTACACAAAACCCCCACACAAGCACACTCTGTATATACCTTTTACATGCACACAACTTGTACATGCACACATACCTCCATGACCATACACCTCCATGACCATACACCTCCATAAACACACCCACTCCAAGTGCTTCACCACCCTCACAATGCGCACCCTCATGATCCACACCCTCACAATTCACACCCTCACAATGCACACCCTCACAATGCACACACACATGTGCAGCGGGCTTTGATGACAAGACTGCATATGCGCAGTGTGTATTTGCCTTCTCTGATGGTAGGTCGAGCAGTATTGTCATGTAATGCTTTCATGCAGTATTGTTATTTGGTATTGTCATGTGCAGTACTTTGTATGTGACACATTGCATGTGATGGAGGGTTGTTTTTGGTGCACACACACAGCATATTCCCATGCACTGCTCCACACAAGAACAAAAGACTGAAAACCACCCGACATCACACCACCCATAAAAAATGGACATGAAAACCACCCCACCGCACCACCCATAAAAAAACCACATGAAAACCACGATACCACTCGGAAAAAAAACCACATGAAAACCACCAGACATCACCCACCAACAGGCCCAGGGAAGGAGCCCCTTGTGTTTGTAGGGCGTACCCAAGGGCGCATAGTGCCCGCAAGGGGCCCTGCGGATTTTGGGTGGGACCCCGTCTTCCAACCAGAGGGGTACACAGAAACATATGCGGAAATGGAAAAAGCAACAAAAAACACAATATCACACAGATATCGTGCATTGGATAAATTGCGGCGTTACTTGTTGGAGCAGTGTGAAACCGCAACTGCAACTGCCTGAGTAGTGTTGTTGGTGTCGGCACATGGTAGTGGGGCCCTACATGCTGTGTGTAGTACTGTGCATGCTGTGTGTAGTACTGTGCATGCTGTGTGTAGTACTGTGCATGCTAGAATGCATCTGTAGCATGTGGACAAAGGAGAGGTTCTGATTTGATTTGACCATCTCAAAGAGCGGTTGCATTCTGTCATTGTATGCATCAAAAGGTGTGTGACGAGCGAGCAATGGAAAGGAGAGGGGAGCGCATGGGGCTGTGTGGTTTCAAATTAAAAGAGTAATATGCATTTGACATGACACTATGGTACTCCATGCATCATAAACACCACATTTGTTTGCTCAACGTGTCGTAAGAGAGCATTGAAAGAGGGTGACTGCTCGTGCATTGATGATGCCCGTACTGTAAGCAAGCATATTGTAAGCAATATATATTTATTGCTATATATATATGGTATATGGTATACATATTTGTTACAGTTTGGTGCAGAATACAAACGCTGGAAAAGGCAACAGCAGCAAAGACACTCGGGTTGCACATAGAGGGTTACACATACACGGTGAAGATACGAATCATGGACCCTCCAATATCATGGATACCCTCCATATCATGGATACCCTCCAATATCACTCAAGGACCCACACATTGACCTGACTCAGCATCACTCAGAGTGACCTGACTCAGCATCACGGTTCAATGCCCTTCCATGGTGCACTTCTCCCAATGAATCGTGCACTTGTGGGTGGCCAAGCCTATATGGGTGATGTGTAGCACACATGAGGTGGATGATGTGTAGCATACATGAGGAAAAAGCACATGAAACAACATGACAAATGATATGACAAATACCATTACAAATGACAAATACGGTTGCAAACACAAGCACACTCTCACACAATCACCGCCACACCCACCGACATATACCCACCACACATACCCACCACACATATCCACCACACATACACACCAAAAACATACCACTGCAAACACACGCCCCCGCAGCATGGCATACGGCATGGCGCCAAAATCCCGTGAGTCTCGTGAGTTGTAGTAATTGTCACCCTGCAACCACACATGCCCCCGTGGCACCTCCACCACACGAGTGGGGCCCTCCTCTCCCCCACCATGGTGGGTACGCAGTCGCACCTGCTGCCCTTGTAATGCCACGACACGCTTCACAATAGTGCCACATGGTTGGGTCATGGATGTGGCGACCACCACATCCCCGACTTGCACGTTGTTGGACCACACGCTCACACGCTCCATCAGCAAGCACTCGTTTCCGGCACCCGTCAATGTGGGGATCATGGACACGCCACTCGCCTGCAGGTGTGGGTTTGGTGTGTTTTACATGCAACAGCGATGAAGCAACGGATGCTCTGATGGGTTGTTCCATCCATACCCAAGTCCACCATCCAATGTAACTGTTGGCTAGTACAACCAAGCTACCGCCATACAAGCTCCATTGCATGTACGACACTGCAGCACGAAATAGTGTGTGCAAGGACATCCTGCATCACAAGTGTTTTCATCGTGTTTTCATGGAGTATTTACGCAAGTGTTGTATGCAAAGTATCCATCACAATACCATCAAATCAATTGCGCTGAACAAACAATTGTCAACACATCATTAGCCATAAAAAAACCTATCCCAATGCCACCTCGAGGAGTTGTGTCCGTGTCTCCCCATCCCCCCCATTCCAAACCTCCTGCTCGAGCGTCACGAGCTTCACCCCCACCGCCTCTGCCAGCAACGGCTGCACAGATTCAGGCCCAGTCGCCATGGGCATCGCTGCAAACCGCAGGCGCTGCAACGACCCCCGCAGCGCCACCCGCTGGCCCGTGGACACCATGGTGGCATACACATCGGCCAACACCAGCGCCTCTTGCACCGTGGTGGGCATCATAGACATGTCCTTGAGCACATGCGGCACCGACATGACCGCCGCCTCCATCCCCTCCAACTCAACGGGGGGCCTTTCCAACGCCGCCCCGGGCAGGACCGCTTCACACACCATCCGCAACGCCCTGGGCAGCAAATCCATGCGCGCAGCATACCCATGCTTCCCCCTGTGGTGATCCCCACTGTGGTGATCCCCATGATCACGAGTTTTCCCCATGCGTGCATACAGTACTGCCGACTCGAGCAGTTTTCGCGCAAGGGGCCCATGTATACAAAAGAGGAGCCCCTTGGCAGCAGCTTCGGCATCAGGTGGCGTTGCTTCCCATGCATGCCCCAGCATACTGTGTCCCAGTGTGTCAATGCAGTGGTCGACAAAGGAGAGAACCAGTGGGTGGTGAGATGGGCTGCTATGGTAGGTTGTGAGGAGGGTGTGGATGAGTTGCACGAGGTGCCAGTGGGGGAGGTGGAGGAGACCCTCTGCCAGGTCACCCAGGGTCCTGTAGTGGGGGGGGGTAGTAGGTGTGTGTAGTAGGTGGGGGTGGGTATTGTGTCACATGGTCGATGAATACGATGCACACACCAATTCCCCATACACCAAACACCAACCCACACCTGTCAAGGTGATCAAGAGGCATCAGCACCCTGCACAAACCCATTGCTTGTAGTGCTAGTACCAACCACCGAGCAGGTGTGATGCTTCCTGATGGTGCCTTATAACCAATACCACCACCACCAGGACCACCAGGACCACCACCACTGTGACCAGTGCCATTTTTGTTGTTCTTGCTCATACCCACCACCACCCCATCAACCCGTGTCTGTGTCTTTGCATTTGTTTTCAACGTGTTCGTTTTCATTGCATATCTGCTTGTTGCATATGTGCTTGTTGCATAGGTGTTTGCTTTCCCATACAAGCCATGTGATGTCTGACCCCACCTGTCCCCACCATTCTGCCCCCCCTTGTGTTTCCCACCTACACCACCACCCACTCCACTACCCTCCTCCTCCTCCTCCTCACCATCACGGCTCACTGATGCTGCTGGTAGGTGGGCGAGCAGGGGGGCGACATTGTTCCATGACACATAGCGTGCAAAGCGTGCACAGGACTGCAGCATGCCTATGATTATGTGGGGTTTTATGGGACGGCCGGGGGGGATGCGTGAGAGCAGCCTGTTTGTGGGTGGGTGTGTTTGTGGGTGTCAGGTGATATGGGTGGGCGCCACGGTGAAAACCATGTGTGAGAAGTAAAGAAAAGATGAATAGCATGTGGAATACAGAAAAGAGAACCAACAGAAAACAACAATACAAAACCACACATTGTTGGTGGCACCTTACAGCCCATACACCAACTCATACAAACAACATACGTGTTGACGTCCACATTATCAGGCATCCACCCCAATGCATTGCATGCAGTCAACGCCCGGGGGACCCGAAACGCCCCGGACGTGTTGACCATGATGGCCTCCCCCAGACGCTCCCTTGAGAGGGTGGTGGGGGCTTGGCCTAGCAGCATTAGGCAGTAGAGGAGGTCAGAGAGGTTGGATCGAGTGAGGTTGGGGAGCAACTGGGTGTGTTTGGGTAGGGGTGTGTGTTTGTGTGGTGGGTGTGTTCGTGTGGTGGGTGGGTGTGGAACGCCATGGGTTGTCATGATGCATACTGATTTTGTTGTTGGCATGTGCAGGATGTAATGATTGGTGGTCCACATGAGTACACCCTCATACACATCCATCACCCACATGCATCACAACATGTGAGTGTCATTGTCCCCGCACCATACCTCACTCACACGTTGACCAAATGCCTCATAGTCAAATGTTTCTGGAACCGCTTGCATCGTACTCAACCCCTTGAACACATACCCCGCATGTTGTGCTTGCAAATTGTGCATGTGCTGCGTGAGCACACGCGACAATTCACACATAGCAGGGTGTGTAGCAGGGAGCTGTAGGTAGGAAAATCCCAACAGACCCTCAGCCACCCACTTGACTGCACCAAACCGGGGCACATGGGGTGTGACCAAGGTGCTCAGGCGTTGTACATTGACTGCTGGAGGTGTTTGTGTGGGTAGACGTTGCCATGTGCAGGTAAGCTCACATATGAGTATTGCTAATTGTCGGTGGCACCATAGGGTGTGTGATGGTGCTGGGTGTGGGTGGGTGGGGTGGGGTGGAGGGGGGGGGGGCGATGTGTTGTATGGTGTGCATGTAGTTGAGTGTGTAGGGAGGGGGGAACGAGCATGTGTGTGTATACTGTTTTTCCAACAACCATCGCCCTCAAGCCACATGCAACCCCTCTTAACAAGAAGACATTGCTTCTCCTGTGTTTTTCACCCCCCATTCCTATTACCCCCCCACCACCACCACGCACACACACACACACACACAACACCACAAACATACTTGTATGTGCACATGCTACCAACATGTCTTCAATCCCCTGCATACACAATGCAGCATGTTCCTGCACATACTCCTGTGGGATGCTGCCCTGCACAGCCGAAGCCATAAGACTGGACTGTCTTTTCAACACAAATACCAGGTCAATCAACCCCACGTGTGACAGGACTGGCCACAACCACCTGAGCAGCATCATGGTGGTGGGGTGGGGTACTTGTAAGAGTGCCATGCTGGTGCCATAATGCATGGAAAGGGCGTAGTCAGCAGGGATGTGTTGTGCAGAGGAGCTATGGTGGTGGGGGGGGTCCACCTGTGTGAGGGAAGGGGGTTGAAGGACAATGGATGTGTGAATGGGTGTGGGTGTGGGTCAATAAAGTATGTTTGTCAATTCCTATTTTTATTGGTTGTCGATATACTTGTCAATATATGTGTGCGTTTTGGGGGTGTCCATGAAGTCATCAGAATAGTCAACCCTACAACAATATACCTTGGATAGTGTTTCAAGGATGCTATGGACCATGGTGCGTGCTGCTGCTGTGCTGTGCGCATGGGGTTGTGCATGACACACCAATCCAAGCAAGAGCAATGTGGCACTGAGCATCTGCACATCATCACCATCATCCCCCCGTTGTTCTTCCAAATAACGATTCAATTCCTGTTGTACTGCATTCATGGTGCCCATGTCAATGTGCTTGTTGTGTGGGTTGTGCTGCATGGTGTGGTAGAGCGTGGTGAGTGTGGGGGATGCAGCATCATGGGGCCAGATGCGGTCGAGGATGGTGAGCATGTATGCACGTACAGACCCTGCACTGTGATGCAAGTCTTGTAAAAGTTTGGTGTGGTTGCTGCTGGTGGATGTGCTGCTGCTGGTGCTCATGCACACGGCAGTGTGCAGCGGGTTGGCATGGGGTGTGAAGGTCGACGATGATGGGGAGTGTGTAGGAATCAGTGCTGCTGGATCTGCATTGACCCAGCAGCTGTTTGAATGTGCCAAGAGAGCATGGCATGCACGTATGTGGTGCGACAGCTGCTGTGCATTGCGACGCAGTAGCATGTGCATCATGTTGATGTTGATGTCAACTACTCCATTGTGTGTAATTTGTTGGCATTAGTAATGAGCGCATTGTAATGTATGTCGTGTTGACATGCACACACACATGCGTATGAACCCAAGCTTTTGGTGGAAAAGCCAAGTGTGCAGTTGCAGCACAAACTGTTTGACCATTCTTGTTCCTCAAAAAACACACACTCTATACTTACCTAGTCTTGCACAACACCCGTATCACCACCAACCATCTACAGCAGCCACAACAGCAGCCATGCACTCCAGGGTGCTTTTGGGCGCCCAAGCGCAGATCGGGGGATGCCCCAGCCGATCTAGCGATGCCAGGGTCACGCGCATGCGTAGCCTCAACACTACATTGCAGAACACCAACGACAGATTGAGGACACAGCTAGAATTGAAGCACAGGGTACGCTCGACAATCTGGCATGTGTTTCACTGGCAAGCGGGCCACACAAGCTGCGTTGTGTCGCAGCAAGCATACATGACGTGCCTACATGCTATCACTGATGCATTGATGTATTGACGCAATTGTATCTTGCATTCCCGCGTGCTGACATGCTGTAACAATCGTGTGGCCTCCACGTTGGCTCCTCATATGGCTGCACCCCATTCACCCCAATCACAGAAATCATGGCGACCTACAGCAATCTTGCGTGATCAAGATGGTACGTGTGTTTTTGTGGTGTGTTGCATCCACCACACACCATCCACACTACTCTCCCCACATATTCGACTCCCCACACAACTTATACAGCGGCAGTATCAAGTAGTGATGATGCCATGTCAGACGATGACCTGCTTATTGAGCGCCTGCTTGAGGCCAACAATTACCTCCGTGCGGAAAACACTGCATTGCGCAACACACTGGGGCTCATACAGGGATGCCCACCAGAGGAGGTCGAGTTTGACTTTGATTATGACACAGAGTTGGAAAACTTGGTGGAGGCAACTACATTTGCACCAGCCATGCCTGCAGTTGCACCACCTGCACCAGGTACAACTCAGGATGTGTTTGTGTTGCATACCACATGGGATGTGGACACACCAGGGTTGCACATTTGTGTACATGATGTACACACATGTGTGTATGCAATGTTTGCACTCACTGTTATCATCATCAACATTATCGACATCAACATCATCATCACGTAACAACAACAATACAGCATAAAACCACACACACACACACACACACACACATACCTCAGGCACAGCAGCACCCAGCAATGGGAGCCTGGAAGGAAAACTGTCAGCTGGTGTTCGATGGCCTAGCCGACAAGAGGAAAACTTTTGGGAGCGACCTGCACGTACACAGCAGTTATTGGTTGGTGGTATGGAAAACCCCCCCGCTATCAAGGATGGTACCCCCCTTCATGTGGTGCACATGACAGCAGAGATGGCCCCCCTCGCCAAGGTATACTGTGTTTGTGTTGTACTTGCATACTTGTGTATCATGTGTATCACGTGTTTGTTGGTGTGCATAGAGAATGGTCCGGCACAGCACACATACTCAACAATCAACACAAAACAACAACAATATACCACAAGCACACTGCATACACACCCAACATACATCCCCCCATGTCCCTCAGGTTGGTGGGTTGGGTGATGTGGTGACAGGTCTTGCACGAGCATCCCTTGAACGTGGGCACTGGGTGGAGGTCATGCTGCCCTACTACGAATGCATACCACAAGAGGAAATTGAGGAATTGGAGTTTGACTGCGAGTTTGACTGCCCCAAGGGGTACTCCTGGGATGGGGAATTCATGCAGGGGTCCATGAAGACGGTGGTGTATAGGGGTCGGATCGATGGGGTGCCGGTGTTGTTGATCAGGCCGGATTGGGGGGCGTGTAATATCTTCAAAGGGGGAAGGATTTATGGGGGGTCGTATAATGAGCTGGAGGCGTATTTGTACTTTTCAAGGTGTGAGGATGTGTGCTTGTGTTTTATGTGTGTGCGTGATTGGTTGTTGTTTTTTTGGGTGTGTGTGTTTTTCATGTTGCATTCATGTTGCATTCACACACAAAACATACATCCCCCTCCTTGCATGCACATTCTCCATCCCCACGTATCCATCCACATACTCACCCACCCACACCCACACCCGCACCCACCCAGGGCTGCCCTTGAGTGTTTGCGTGTCACCAATCGCCAGCCACACATCATTCACTGTCATGAATGGCAGACATCAGCAGTGCCCATGTTGTACTGGGATGTCTATGCTGATATTGGGCTGTACAAGCCCAGGGTTATGTTGACTATACACAATTTGGATAATACGGGGGAGTGCAGGCAGGATGAGTTTGCTATCACAGGTATGCGGGGGGTGGGGGGGGGTGTTGTATTAGTTGTGTGGTATGGGGTGTGTGGTATGGGGTGTGGTATACACGATATATAAATGAACACAATACACACATACACGCAATACACACACAATACACACACATACACAATACACACAATACACACAATACACACAATACACACTATACACAATACACAATACCCCCCCCCCCCCAGGCATACCAGGTGAACAATTTGCAGATGTAGAAAAAGCCCTTGATGAACGCACCATAGGCCACAACCCTGAGCGTCTCTCCCTCATGAAGGGTGGCATCATCTACTCGAATGCCATCACCACTGTGTCCCCCACATACGCGCAAGAAGCGCTGCATGCGGGGGCTGCTGGGTGGTTGAGGTCAACGTTGACCTTGCCTGATGTGAAAGCCAAATTTTATGTATGTGTAGTGTCACATTCAACATGGTGTATTGTGTGTAATGTGGGTTGCAGGTGTATTGTAGGGTTGCAGGTGTATTGTGGGTGTGTGGGTGTTTGTTGCTCTTTTTTCCAGTCATCCCATGTGCATTTCTTACTCTTCTCTATTTTCGTCCCCTGTCTTTCTCCCCAACAACACATTCACCCCCACACAACCCATCCACATCCCCTACGCAACCCACCCACATCCCGCACCCACATCCCTCACCCACAATATCCCTCACTCCCCTCAACAGGGTTTCCTCAACGGCATTGACACTGTCATGTGGGACCCCTCAAACGACGCCCTCCTCCCCGCAACATACAGCCCTGCCCACATGTACGGCAAGCAGTTGTGTAAGCGCTACCTGCAACTGGGGTTGGGATTGGATGTGTCGCCAGATAGGCCCCTGGTGGCGTGCATCACACGCCTAGTGCCGCAAAAGGGTATTCACCTGATCAAGCATTCTGTTGGTCGCACTGTTGAACAAGGTGTGTGTTTGTGGGGGTATATGGGTGTGGGTGTGTATGGGTGTGTGTGTGTGTGTACGGTGTGTGTGTGTGTTGGGTTGAAACTATGTGAGGGGGTGTGTTGGGTTGTGGTTGGGTTGATGTGGGTGTTTGAATGACACGTGTACATGCTATTGCAATGGCTTCACGTTGTACACAGATGATGCACACGCATGCTGCAGTACTCAACCACACACATACACACACACCAACAACTCGCCCCCCACCCCCTCCACACACACATGCACAGTATCACAAACTCACACACACACAGGTGGTCAATATGTCCTGCTAGGCAGTGGTCATGCTGATGGTCCCTTCAAGGCAATGGCAGGCAATGAATATGCCAATCACCCTGATGTCTGCCTCAAGGTGATGTACAGTGAAAAGCTGGCACACTTGATATACGCCGCAGCTGATATTGTGCTGGTGCCTTCTATGTTTGAGCCATGTGGGCTGACTCAGCTCATTGCATTGCGGTATGTGGTGCATGGGAGGTTGAGGGGGGGGTGATGTATGGTGTATAGTATGTGTAATGAGGGTTGCACATAGGATGTGGTGTCCATGAGTATGGGCATTGCCATATCACACTACAGAATGCAATATACAATAAACATGTTTTCCTACATACACGCCCATATCATATGCCCAAAATACCCACCCAAAACACACTTGAAACACACCCACCCAACACACCCACCCACCCAACACACAGGTATGGTGCAGTTCCGGTGGTGCGAAAAACAGGTGGTCTTGCCGACACCGTACACGACGTGGACAACCCATCTGGTGGGGTACCAGGCAATGGTTTTACATTTGATGGCATTGATGAGGGGAGCTTGAATGGGGCGCTTGATAGGGCAATTCGGTATTTCAAGGAAAAGCCAGACTGGTGGGCAAACTTGAGTCGACAAAACATGCAGGTGGACTGTTCGTGGAATCGTGCAGCGGATGATTATGTGGCATTGTACTTGGGGATGGCACAGCTCGATTAAGTAGTGATGGGTGGTGATGGTGGTGACGGTGGATGACGTTGACGTGATGCTATAGTGTGTGTTCTGTTTGTGTAGGATGACAGGGTCGTGTGTGCATGTGTGGTTGGTCCTTGCCTGCTGCACATTGCAACAACATTTCTTGGTGTTTTGCTGTTTATTGTACACTACATATGATGTAAGACGCTGTGGTTGGATGCTTGCGTGCACAATAGGGTTTCTATCCATCAAGTTTTCACACTTGAATATTTTCACAGTTCACATATTATCTTCACTGCGCATCATCTTCATTGCACGCTGCCAAAGTGCAAGTCAACGCAGTTTCGAAAGGATGGCGAATGCCTGACGCGCTGTGTGAGAAGAGATCTTCGCGTGCAGCGCGGCTCACGTGACCAAAACAGTATGATGTACCAATATTCAGCCTAGGGAATAAATACAGACAACACAGAAACTGATCACAGTACATACCATGCAGGTGAAAACCAGCCAGCTAGCCCATACCACATAGCAGCTTGCATATCATACAACATAAATTCACCGATCGAACGGCATAATGGCAGCTACCGATACCCGCATGCAGCAAAATAAACATGCCCATCACTGCATGAAATCACCCAGGAACCAGCACGAAACGTACACGACAGATAGCCAACCGTACGTGGTGATGAGATGGTCGATCTTGATTACGATAAACCTAATCACAACGATACACAATCACCCAATCACCCTCTCCAGTACCACCACCACCACCACGACCCATCGCTCATACAAGCTCACACTCGTGCCTGGGGGTGTTGCACTCGAGCCCTCTGGCCCCATGCCTGCCCTGACCGGCTCTCCTGCTGCAGCACAGTGTGCCAGTCAGGACTCTGCAACAGTGGGCACCCCAATGTTGCTCTGCAGGCATCACCATGACACGGGCCCATTCTACGCCCATAAACGTCCTAGGGAGAGCCCTCCCACACAGATGCCACGTAAAGGTGCAAAAAGGATTACCCCCAGCGTGACTGCACAGATGACGTTTGGTACCAACAAGTGCCTGCGGACAACAGCATCCCCTCGACATGCACTTGCAGCAGCATCCCGAGCAGGATCAGCTGCTGGCACACCAACACATGGTGTTATACACAGTCGAACACGTGGTGCCACCCCGCCCTTGAATCTGGGTGGGGCATACCCACAGCTGTCAGGGGTGTATGCTGGGTTGCAAATGGCATCCAAGCAGCCACAACACACAATGTCCCAGCCACATGCAATGTCCCCACTCGCTGTCAAACCACTTGTGTTGCCTACTGCTGCTGGTATGGGTACACATGAGGTTTCTTTTGTGAATACATGTGGCACACATCCTCGTATTTGGTGGTGCATATGTCATCGTCATCCATGTGAAACAGGAACCGTGCACCACCACCACCAGACAACATCAACAATCGTGCACCCCTCCTTTGTAGTATCAGGTGGTGGCATTGTTCCAGCACAACACATGGCCCCCGTACATGCAGCATACAGCAACCACATCAACGTGCATCATCATGCGGCACCATTAAGTAGGATGGGCACCATGCCTGTCGTATATGGTGGCATACCTGGGGTCCAAAGCATCCCACCTGGCACACAACATGTGGCAGGTCTGCCAAGGAACGTGCTTGATGCATTACATCGGGTTGGGGCGCCCCACACAGAGCAGCATGGTAGGATTGGCAGACCATGGGCGGTATGCATGTGTGGGGAGACACCATGCTGGTACCACAATGTACACAGACACCGTCATCACATGTATGTTGCCAAAAACAGGTGCCCAGTGTGTTCGCATGTACAGTGGTGTCCTACATGGTGTGGCAGGCATTGTTGCGTGAGATGGGGATGTTTCACAAACAGGTGCCCATGCAACACCTCTGGTATGTGTGTTTATCTTCTCTGTGCTGAATAATGCCATGCGCCCGTGTGCTACACAGTGTGCTTGCTGTACGTTCGACCAAACACCTTGCCAGCTGCAACACAACAGGTCCCAGCATGTGGTGTGTGCAACTGCGACAAGGTCCATTCGGGTGTTGGGTGCTGTGTTGCTCGTCATGCTGGGAGCAACACAAGACACGGGGAGCAACACCAGACCCATGGGTGTGGTGATGCAGCAGGCAGCCATGATTGTGATGCAAGGGTTGTTGTGCTGCCTGGCTCGGTTCATAGTTGCAGGCACAACGTTGTAAATTTCGTATATATTTGTATGTTAGTATACAAAGTAGTTTGTATACGTGTTGACACACACAATGATACACATGGTGTTGTAATTACACACATTATCAGCACATTATTGTTAGGGATTGCAACCTAGGGGATTGAACACATCCCTCCTTGGAATCACAGCATTATCGATCTATTATAAAACATCATCATGAGGGAACTAGGAATTCGCACCACTATTGAGCAGTGCGATGCTAGGAGATTTTACGACACTGTGCTCAAAGAAGCATATGTCACACAGAGAATGCACAAAAACCTGAGCCATGACGACAACGCAGAGGTGTCACCTTGGCAGCTCACAGATGACAGCAAGGAGGGCACGCGCACTGTGCAGTTTTGCCTTCAGGTCAACATACCGCAGTGGTTGCTGAGCATGGTGGGGGCCGACATGATCAAGGTGGTGTAGAGGGGGGTGCATATTGTGATGCGGTGTTGTTGTGTTGGTCATCCACATGAGGGACCCATCATATCTGATCATAAACGATTGCACACATACGAAATACACTGTGTACATCACAGATTTGTGAGGAGCAAACACTCGTGTGGGACAATGAACATCGTCTGACTATTGTGTCAGAGCCACAGGTGCTGGGGGTGCCATTGTCCAGCAGCACCACCACCCGCATTGTGCTTGCTATCTCCAACAATGCCAATGGACAGGTACTTTGTGAAATGTACTGTGAATTATCCACTGTGTGTTGCACTTGCTTGTTTGCACCCCCCCCCTCAGCACCACTTCCTCATCATGCCATCATCATCCTTCATCATCCCACCCAATCAGGATCTTGACTTGGAGTGCACAGTACAGGTATCAGCTGCAATGCGATGGCCAATGAGCAGTGCAATGGAAGCAATCATGGCATCTGATGCAAAAGCAAACGTTGCCAACCAGCTCGAGTTTTACCGCACCATGGTGCGAGATGCCGCCATGGGCGGCGTACACGAACAGCCCACCTACCTCTACAACACTCACGAAAAGGCCATTGCATCTGCATTGGAACGCAAGAGGACGGTCAAACACATGTTGACCACACAAGCCAGCATGGCACAGCGGTTGTTTTACGATGCGGTGGAGATTTTGGACAATGAGCATCCCGGAGAACCGTTGACTGAGGTGATTGTGGATGATAGTGATGGGGGGTTGACTGAGCCGTTGCTGGGTGGGCGACCTGGTTCGGCACAGGGCAGTGTGCTGCATGAACACCGCGTGGGGGGACCTGCACATGGGGTGTTTGCATGGGAGGAGCCGATCACGATGATCGCTCGGGGGTTGGTACGCACTGAGCGTAGTGTCAAGATAACCAAGCGCACGTTGGGGGCAACACAGACGGTGATTATGTTGATGTTGGGTGCAGTGATTGTGTTGCAATCATTGATACTATGGCAACTGAGACATCATGGGGGTGGTGGGTAGGTGGGCATCCCTTCTTTGTGTTGATGGGGTGTGTTTTTGGTGTGTGTTTTTGTGTGTTTGTTCGTGTGTTTGTTCGTGTGTTTTGAGTGTATTGTGTGTGATTATACTACCATATAATAATGTATGCAAATGAATGTATGTGCGTTTACGGTGGTAATTGCGTAGGAATGGTGTGGTGTGTGTGTACTTGCCATCACCAGCTGTGTATTGCTGGAGCACCATGTGGCGGTGTTTTTGTCTTGGTGCACGTTGTGTGCGTATTGTTATGTTGTTGCAGATTTTTGGTGTGCTTGTGTCGCAACATCGCGTGTTACACGAAGAAAAGCACGCACACACATGGCAAAACGTGTGTTGACCATCATAACAACGAATAAAAAACAACGTTAACTCACTCAGCACACAAAGCAACACACCAACTAAGACTCCACCAGCAGCTTGCCCCGTACATAGGCAAACAATGCTGCGGTGGCATACCCCACATCCTCCTCCTCAACATGCTCAAGGGGATTATGACTAATGCCCCCCCTACACCGTACAAACACCATGCCCACCTTGGTCAACGCTGCCATGGCAAGTGCATCATGCCCCGCACCGCTGGTCAACACTGGCACAGGGGGGGGGTGTTGACCGTTGACTGTTGACTGGGTTTTGACCATGGCGTTGTCCTCATCAGCATGCGCTGTCTTTGCTTGATCCCCTGATGATTGCAAATGTGCTGGGCATGATTCTGGTTCATCTTGTTGACCATGTTGTTGACCGTTGGCCGTGCAGGAGGGGGTACCCAGTCGGCTTGGTGGTGGGAGCGTGTGTTGTGCACATGATGCATCATCAACGGTACATGTGGCTACTGCATGAAACACTTTACCAACCTGTGTGGGTGTATATGGGTGGGTGGGTGGTGTGTATGATGCCATGACACCTACCACACATGTATGAGATGTACGACACATGTATGGCCTTGCAAAAGCAATGCAGGCAACACAATGCAGGCCACTCCACATTTCTCCCCCGCACCTCTTCTGCTTGCATGATAGCCCCCCGCAACCCTTGCACCACCCCTTCGTCACAAAACACAGTCGGTGATGCATGCTTGTGTTCCACTTCGCAAGTCAAACCCCGTTGACTGCATGTATCTTTGACCATTGACCGCACATGGTCAACAATGGTTTCTCTCAACAAATCACTACTACTTCTGTGTATGTGGTGGGTGGGTGGTGGGTGTGTATCATGTGTATTGCATACATGCATCCATCTATATATATATACATGTCAATACATGCACTTCATGCATATACATGTTGCGTATATACAACATGTATATGACCAAATCAAGCATACCGAATGTCCACTGTAAGGTTGACTGAGCCAGCAATAACGTTGACCACCCCGGGCCACACAGACATGCTCCCCACTGTACACACTGTGCTGGGCTCCACCTCCACTGTGCGTGTGTTATTGAGTGTGTAAAGAGTGTGCAAGTGTGTATAGAGTGAAATGTGTATAGAGTGTAGTGTGTATAGAATGTAGTGCGTAGGAACAATCAGTACATACTGCATGTGTGTGTGTAGAAAGAATGAATATCCACTATACATTACCACACAACACACCCCCTACACCCCACACCTACCATTCCCCTGCTCCCCCCTACACAACCCCTCTATGTCTGCCACCACCACCGCGGCCCCCACCAGGGGGTCTTTCCTCATCGACATGGGCACGGTCCCTGCATGCCCCTGTACCCCCTCTATTTTCACAAGCAGCCTCGTCTGCCCTATAATAGACGCCACCACACCGAGGGGCCGGTGCATTGCTTCCAACACGGGCCCCTGTTCTATGTGCATTTCTACATATTCCCCTACTTTTTCACGCTCCAAGGTAAGGGCCCTGATGCTTGCTTCACTGGCTGGAAAGCCATGCTGCTGCAGCACTTGCAATACAGTCTGGCCATCTTGGTCAACGGAAGTCAACGCCTCGGTGGACAACAATGTTCCCGCAATAGCAGAACTACCCAAAAAGGTGCTTTGAAAGCGTACACCTTCCTCATCACAAAACCCTATGATTTCTATGGGCTGGTCAAACATGGCGTTGACTTGGTCGGGGGTGAGGGTGGTGGAGAGGTTGACGGTGGGTGGGGTTGGGAAGGTGGTGGGGTCTATGAGGGATTTGGTCATGGCAGCCTGTGGAGAGCAGGGTGGGTGGGGGAGTCATTCACCCATGTACACACGCATGCACACACATATTCTCACATGTACACACCCATGCACACACATATCCACACATGTACACAGCCATGCACACCCATATCCACACATGTACACACACATTCCCATTCCCACAATGCCCCCCCCCCCCACACACACCTCAACAATGACACCCTTGACAGCAGCAATGGCAGTAATAATACCCAGTGTGCCATCATATTTACCACCATCATATACTGTGTCATAATGAGAACCTGTGTGTGAGGTGTGTGTATGTGAGTGTGGGGAGAGGGGTCAGTGAGGAGAGGCATTGTCTCACTGAGGGTAGGTGGGTCACATACACGGGTGTAATGCACTGCATACATGCAGCATACATACATATCTTGGTACACAGTGTTGTGTGACAATGTGCTGCACTACACACATGTAGTGCGCCTGATGATAGTAGAGCACAGGACACCCACCCACCCATCCCACAAACACACACCAAATAAGGTAGCTGGTGCGTTTGGGTGTTTGCTGTCTATACGACCATGCACATTGCCTATGTCATCCAACCAAGTCCTCATACCAGCATCCTGCATCCATTCCATCAACTGTGGGTAGGAGGGATACATGTGGATGTTATGTCGCGTTGATGGCAACAAACATCAATCCCATGGAGGGTCCCCCAGTCGGCATCATATACCCATAGAATATACCTGTGTGGCTGCACGACGATGTGCAGGGGTGAGAAAGTATCGAGCTGCTATGGATGGACCCGCATCTGATATCTGTGTGTTGGATGCGATATGATGCAGCTCGATGTGGTTGTTTGACCACCACCATTCCGTAACTACAATGCGTACCTCAGAAAGCTGTTGCAGGTGTGCATTAGGTTCTGTTTGGAGTATATGAAGCAGCACCTTGGCAGGCGTGTGGAACGTTCCTGTAGTGTAGTCATCTATCATGGAGAGATGTAGCACGTGGTTGCGACACACCCAGTTGCCGTCTGCACGTATCAATGCAACCCTACCCCTGCAATACTCCAACAAATCAATCAAGAGTTGAAACACTCGGCGTACCGTCGACTGTGCAAAGATTGACCAGCAGCAGCAACGATGTGCAATACAGACTCGACCAAAGCACGCTACCCATCCTAGATGTATACTATATCTGTCTATCCTATTTGTGGTTGTCAAACATTTCCACCAGAACACAACAATAAAAACCAGAAATAGCATGTATAAGATGTTACACACGTGTTGGTCTCACGAAGCAAAACCAGGAGGTGCAGGCCCTCCTCCACCCCCACCAGAAAACAAAGAGCTCCCCGTCCAGTGGCTATACAGCGACGACTGCAGCATATCTGGCACCTCTTGATCCGGCGTGGTCCCCCGTGATCCCCACGCCCCACGATCCGGTGAACTAATCGTCCCACTCGACAATGACGCCCCTCCGGACATCATCATCTGCTGTTGCTGCAGTTCCTGCAGCGCCGCAACAGCAAGCTTTGCATGCTGTCGTGCTGCCTCTACCTCCCGTTGGAGGGCCCCCTGGGTCCCCTGGGCCCCCTGCAATGCAGCTGTGGTGCTCCGCAGCTCCACCTCCAACGCAGCAACACGAGTGGTTGCTGCCGTCGCATCTTCTCGCGCAGATTCCATGGCACTGCGTGCCTCCTGCACCTCTTGTTGGAGGGACGCAACTTGCGCTACCAGGGCATCGTGGCGGGACAGCTGGCTCCGCATGGACGTCAGTTGGGCCATCGCGTCGTCGTGTGCAAGTTGCAATGCACGGGTAGTTTCGGCAGCGTTGGTGCGATGTTCATCGAGTGCATGACCACGAGCTTCACTGGTTTGCTTGGCTTGCTGCAGTTGTGACTGGGGGGTGGGAGTACATTTATGTATGTGTGTATTGCATGTGTACTGCGCATGTACTGCATCAACCCATGACCTCACGCCCGTACAGCACACCACCATGGGAGACAACACAATGAAAGACCACCACATAAAACACACAACACACACACAGCACACCTTCAAAGTTGCCACTTGCTCGGTCAACGCATTCAATTTGGTCAACGCATCGGTTTTTTCCTCTATTGCCTTTTTCGCTTGTCTCTCAGCGCCCTCGCGTTTTTTACGTTCCTGCTTGAGCTGCTGCTGGGTGTCCCTCACCTGCTCCTCCAATTCCTGTGGTGAGTGTGGGTGTGGGTGGGTGGTGTAAGTGTATTATTAATGATGATCATGGTAATGATGATGCATGTGTATTTGACGCATGTAAGTGTATGACGCATGAGTGTGTTTGTGATGATGTGTGTGTATGATGCATGTGTGTGTATGCACCTTTGCAGAAACGTACGAGCACCATATCACATGTGCCACCACAACACCCCGCAACAACCTCCACCCACACCTCCACACCCACACCCAAAAAAGAAATACAACACCCCCCCCACCCCGCACACACCGAGTCCCTCAGCATGATCCCCTTGAGCTCAGCCTCAGCGGCCTGTACCCGTTTCTCATAATCCCTCTTTGCTGCCGCCTCCTTGAACGTTGTATCCTTGAGCTTATACAACGATCGCTCAAATTCTTTCAATTTCCCCTCCAGCCCATCCTTTTCGGCCCGTAACGCAGCCACTTCCTCTTTGAGGCGTGCTGTCTCTGTGAGGAGGGGCCATTGTTCTTTTTTGGCTTTGGATATGAGTTGGTCGATTTTTGCATCAGCCCATTCTCGGTGGGCTTGCAGCCGGGTGATTTCTGCTTGCAGTGCTTCTTTTTCATGCTGTGTTGGGGGTGTACGGTGTGGGTGCATGGTGTGGGTACACATCGCACCATCAACAAAAACAGCAACCACACAGCAAGCAACCACACACACCTGCCACTCCACACTCATGTGCTGATTTAGCACCAGTGGGGCGAGCACATCCGCATCACTGGGTCCTGTCGCAACGGGCCCCTCCTCGGTGACTGTGGGCCCCCCGCTTTCCTTATGCCCCACAGGGGGTGTCGAGGGCTTGTCTGGGCGCACGGGGAGCAATGGGGTCCCCAATGGGGTCCCCTGTGGGGCCCCCACAGGTGCCCGCTGTGTTCCCCCCGCTTTGGGGGGGGGGACCCGGTCCCCCGCCCCCCCACTTGTGGTAGGGAGGGGCAGCTCCAACCCCCGTTGCTGCAACACCTGTTGCAGTGCCTGTTGCTGCTGCAGGGCGACCACTGCCAGCTTGTCTGTGGCTGCTTGCAACTCGGCTGCTTTGGCAATAGCACGCTCGACGGCACCTGGGGGGGGTGCTGCTGCGGGATCTGCGGCTGCACTTGCCAGCGTGTCAATCAACGTCTGTGGGTGGGTGGGTGGGTGGGTGGGTGGTGTGCACATCCAACATCATTCCCATTCAACATCATCCCCATCATTATCCCCATCATTATCCCCATCATTATCCCCATCATTATCCCCGTCATCCCCCACCTGCAGCTGGGGTCCCAAGCTATCAAACAGCAATGCAGTGGTGGCTGCATCCAGTGGAGGGAGCCCTGGGAGCCCCTTGCCTGCAGCACCAGCAGCACCAGCAGCACCTGCATCCCCTGTACTACCCACAGGCGCTGGGGTGATGCCTGGGTACTGGCCCCCACTCAACATCAATGTGAGGAGCGACGATGCATCAGCATCGCTGTTGAGCGTCGGTGTTGCACATGATGCTGCTGTGGTTGTGGTGTGCTTGTCGTGGGGGAGGTTGTGTGTCCTTTTTACGAGCTGGTTGAGCTCGTCTATGAAGGCATCGGTGTGTGCTGGTGAGTCGCTCTTGAGGGTGGGTACTGGCACACTGTGGGGATGGGGATGGGACGGTCGTCATGGTGGTCATAGTGATGGTGGTGATGTGATGGTGGCAAACACCCCTTGTGTACCATCACACATACAGACAGCCAACCACGTATCGTACCAGGCAAGTGGTGTTGCCATGAGCATCCCACCCATGGGGTCGCCATTGGGGTCAGGGTTGGGGTGCATGCGCAACCATTTGACAGCGCGATCCAGATCCACGCTGCCATCACGTGAGTAGACCTCCAAGCATGCACGGGCTGCCATGAGTTCTGCATACCCCAAGTTGACTAGTCGATCGACAACGGTCCGCCCTTGTGATTGCTCAAGGACGCTTGCGATGCGATGTGCAAGGGCTGTTGCATCTGTTGAGAGTGTCATTGTGGAAGAGGGCCACGTGGCACCACTGGTTGCTGCATCGCCTGGGGTGGGTGCACACGAGTGGCGTGCCATGTTGCTGTGTAATGTACTGCTTTTCATACAAACAACCCCAGCGTGAAAATAGTGGCACTCTTGTATATAGTCAGTGTTTTCACATACCAGGACAGCAGCCTGTGCACACGTGGTAGTTGGAGGGTGCTGTAGTGGTGATTGGTGGTGCATGTCCAGCCTTTTGCCTCTGCCTGCGTGCCGCCCGTTTGGTGCTGGTGGTTGAGCGTGTTGTCATGCTAGAGAGCTAGGAGAACATAGCCACACGAGTGTGCACAAAACACTGTGCTGTTGCATGTGGAGTGCAGGCTGAAAACAAGCTAAAAATACAGAGTGCACAAAACACAACGCAACAAACACAACACACATGTACATGTCTACAAACACAAGCTAACAAACGCAACAGCAAGCCCGTGGGTGCACAACAGATCTACACAATCTCAGCAACACCCTGTGTTGCTACATCGTCTGCCCCACCAGGAGCTGCATACAACATACCTACAGTGTCTCCATTTGCGCAGCCCCCATCACAGCACTCACAACCTGCTGAAACCAGGCTCAACCAAGAGCGAATGCTTTGCTGGGCGTCATAACCCCCTGCGGAGCAGCTTGCTCCATTCGTGGTTGTTTGTGGGGTTGTAAATATTAGTTTCATAGCAAGCCGTGGCTGTCGGATCACGCAGAGTGGCAGACAAGCAATCTGCAAGTTGTTCATTGGGCAGCCTGCTGTTGGCTGGCAGCGCGCGCGAAAGCATCAAACAAACTGGTATGTGTGTTGTGGGGTACGTGAGAGTGATCTGGACATGCACACTGGCACGGGAAGCAACGGGGGTAGTTGATGTCCAATTGCCAACAGCAGTGTGGTGCTCACCGTTGTATCACGCCACCTCAGAGCTTTGGAGATTTTGCCCAGTAAAAGTGTGGTTGACTCATGAGGTCTCGAAAGAAGGAACTCGACCCAGAAGCAACAGGATTTGCAGGTGATGCCTTGGGGCATTGTCTCGGTCGTACACACATACATACACCTCCACACACCTCCACACCCTCCCAACTCAAGGCACGGATGAGGAGCTTGCACGCCGCCTGCAAGAGGAGGAGATGTTGGCAGCAACCCCTCGCACACGGACGCGCACTCGCAACCCAGACGCCCTCGTCGCCTCCATGTCCAAATCCCTGTCCACATCCTTTTCATTCAAACATGAAGATCCTCAGCTCACCATTGACACACCCGCACGTCGAGAGCAATCGAAAGCAGAGCGTGCGGAGCCCGCAGATTCCCCATCAAGCAGGCAAGACACCCTCACAGCGCTGGGGGCAGTTGTGTCCACTGCAGTGACAACAGCACGCAAACGCCCTGCACCGGAAGGCAAGCGTGGTGGTGGGCGTGGTGGGCGTGGGAAACAGCGTGAGAATGATGATGTCGTGGACGATGATGATGCGGAACAGCACAGCAGCAAACGAAAAGGGGAGGAGGAGGAAGCTGCTGTGCAGGAGGACAGGGAGGAAGTTGAGGAGGCAGCCGAAGAAGAAGAAGCCGAGGAGCAACAACAAGAAGAAGAGGAAGAAGAAGAGGAGGAAAAACCCGTGCGCAAACGCCGTCGTCGGCGCGACCCTGTGGTGCCTGACACCCCACCCAGCAATGGCCTCTCCTCTGGGGCAGACAGTGGTGAGGCCCAACAAGGACGCCGACAACTTCGAAATTCAGATCGACACGTCGAGCGCAAGGAAGAGGGGTCCGCCGAGGCACCCCCCGCACCCAAGCGTCCCCGCCGGCCGCGCACCTCTTCTGGACGCAAGCTGCCCAAGCTGCCCATGGTGCGCCATGGCACTGCGTGGTATCGTGCACGGACTGTGCAGGACGATGGCGTGAACATAATGCTTGGTATGTGTATGGATGGGGAGGTGTTGTGTGTGGGGATCAGGTGTTGTGTGTAGCAAATCATCAGTATGGCATATCACCCTTTCCAAAACACCCCACCACCACCCCACCACCACCACCACAGAGCTCACTGGGTTTCAAGGTTCTGATGCCACCCTGCTGTTGCCATTGGACAGTGATCGACTGTGGCGTGGGTCATACAAGGGCAAGGACTGGCGATACCTCGGTGATGGTGCATGGGCACCCAAGGTCCCTCAACACAAGCCCCCCAAACACCACCGACGCGGTCGGGGGGGCCCTCGTACCTCGAGTGGGGGTGCTGCGCATGGTGGGGCAAATGGGAGTGGGATGGACAGTGACGCACACAGCGATGATAGCAGCTCTGATGACGAGCGTGTATCGGACAAGGTGCTTCGTGACAGCAATGCCATGGTACGGAGTTTTTTTTTGTTGAGTGGGGGGGGATGGACAGTGTTGCATGTCAGCTTCTTTGTGTAGCCTGTTGATCACTGTCTGTTGATCACACCACCACCACCCACCACCACCCACAACAACAACAACAGAATGGTGACCTCCTGCCCCCAAGTGACCCCATGGGCCCCCAACCCCCATACGCATGCATGGGGGATCAAAACTGGCACGGCGACGATGGCAAGGTCGAGGGATCTGGACGCGCCCATTCCGCCCCCTCCCCCCGTCGCCGAAAATCCTTACACAAGCCAGCACGTGCCCCCATGGATGCAGATTTCCCAGTCAAAGCAAAAAGCGGGGTGATGCCTCATGGTGTGGTGCTCGATCTGGCCACGCATGCCAGCATGGTTGGAATGTTCCCCGTCATCCCTGGCACACCCCCCATGGATTGCTGTTACCTCATGTCGCCTGCAAGTATGGGGCTCAAGCCACTGTCGCCAGATGAGGTGCCACCACCACCACCCCCAGAAGATGGGGGGGATGAGCATCCTGCATGTGTGTTGGGGGAGGATGATGCCACGGAGTTGGAGTTGGTGGCAGCAGAGGCCATGATGACATGCAAGGTATTGGGTAGGGTTGGGTGGGTAGTGGTGGGAGGGAATGTACACGTTCACGTTCTCCAAAACATCCCCATCATCGTCCACCATCATCAGGTTGAGATGACGCGGCTCGCATGGCGTGATGCCCAATCGCAGGGGACACGTTCTGTGGTGGATGACGATGAAGACGAAGAAACAGCTGCTGCTGTGGCGCTCCTTGGTCAATCTGCATTTCAACAAAACCAGCTCGAGGAGGGCTACGCAGAACCCGACCTTGTCATGGTGAGCCCTGCCAAACGTGGTGCTGGGCGGGGGCGTGGAGGAGGCGCCCACCGACGCAACGGCACTGCAGCGGCCCTGGGGAGCCGCCGTCGTGGTCCCAAGGTCACCATCGCTGCGCGCAACAGCTTGGGAACGTTTCGTGCGCTCCTGGGTGCGCTGGGTGAGCTGGAACAACCTGCCAGACAAGCGGCGTTGGCGTTAGCACGCACGCAGCTGCATCGGGTGCTTGCTGTGCCCTCTGAGGTGCTGCAAGCTGCTGAGTTGCTGTCGGTGCCGGTGCCAACCCCTCTCCCCTTGTTTTGCTAGGCGCTCGTGTGCATATGTGTGTGGCGTGATGGTTTCTCGGTGCATGATATGTATGTTTTCAACCTAATCCTTCTGTTCAACAACTGAAATGTTTTTGTATGTGTTGTTTTCCCTTGATGTGTAACAGCGGGTGAATGTGGTGCGTTGGCACACTTTTCTTGTGCCTATTTTCCTTCCTTTCTTTCTCCCCACACTAAAAATCACTCTGAACAAATTGCGACCCTTCCAAACACACAATCCAAAGTTCTGCAAAACACTTGGCCTGTGCTTGGACATCCCCCGCCAATGGAGGACGATGACCTGTTTTTCGGTGGCACTGTTCCACCCCCAGTTAGTTCTGTGCCAGCAGTAATAAAAAGCAAGGGCCCAGTGGTACGTTGGGGGTTGTTTCACACGCATGCAACACAAAACACACGACAATGCGACCAAGTGCCGTTGTTTGCACAGAGGGCGAGACGACCTGGTCTTGCCAAACCCAAGGCAGTTGCAAATGGTATGATACGTTTGGGGACGATGAATTGGGGCGAGTTGTGTGTGCTCAAGAACTGCCCTCACCGTCACACAGCATCAACCATTGTGCACGATCACACATCAGCCACGACACCCTCACCTGTGGTGTCCCGTGCAGCCACTCCACAGCCCCCCTCCACACAACCACAAGCAACGCAACCATCACAATCAGCAACACCACACCGCCCCAGCCCACAACCACATCTCAAGGGGCGCTTCGGTGCACAGCGTCGCAAGGCCGCCAAGGCCCGTCCCGCCCCCCCCGCCCCACCTTCCCCACCCCATGGCTCCCTGACAACAACAACATCCGCTCCGCGTCGCAGTGCTCGACGTCGATTCACACAGGATGGACCAGCAACATCAACATCAGACGCGCATGGTGGGCATGCAACCACACATCCACCTCCAGGAGTCTCCACACCTGCTGCGTCGTTATCGTCCGATCCCATCATGCCATTTGCAGCAACACCCAACCCACCTGCGCAAGAAGCATCGACAACACAGGATGATGCCATGGACATGGACGACGATGTGCTCCACACCCCCTTGCCCATGCCACCCCCACCACGCAGGCGGCCCCGTCGCCCCGCGGCCGTCCAGGACACACCATCCCAACCAGCAGAAACAGAAGAGGCGACTGGTCCTGCGGAATGCACCGCGTTGGTGGTGGTCGAGGGGGGTTCCCAACAAGAGGGGGGGGGCCAACAGGGCCTCAAGGCGCGTCGCCCCAAGCGCCCCAAGTTGGCCGACCAGTCATATGACAAGGGAACCATGGCACTCAAGGACATGATTCGTGTGATCAGTGCCCGAGAGCGACGAGCACGGGCGTTGGAGGCCAGGAGCAGAGAGGTGTGTTTTTTGGGGGGGGGGATGTTGTGTGCTTCATGACATTACAGGTTTCTCTACGCATCAATCCCATGCACACCACACCCCATGCACACCACCCCATACACACCCCATACACCACCACCCCATACACCACCACCCCATACACCACCACACCACCACCACCCAGGCACAGCAGGCCACCACAGAGGTCACCGCCAGTGAGGAAGGGGGGCCCACTCGCAGCACCATGTCGGCCCGCAGTGCGAGGGCCCCCCCCCGGGCCCTGGGCATGGGCCCCCAGGTGCGCATCAATGAGGCAGGGCAGGTGGTGGTGGCAGAGGGGACGCTTGAGGTGCAGGCTGGTCAAGTTAATCATGATGGATATACACGGTAGGGAAATTTGTTTGTGTGTATGGGTGTGGGTGTGGGTGTGGGTGGGTTTGGGTGAGAGATAGAGAGAGAGAGAGAGAGGAGGCGTGGTCCTCGACAAACACATGCACCCAAACACACCCCCAACAAACACATGCACCCTCACAAACACACCCCCTCAACAAAAAACAGGGTGGATGAGGATCAAAGGCTGATCAATAGTTTTACATATATGAAAAAGGCTGATGCTGTGCGATGGACAATAGAGGAAACCAATCAGTTTTACAATGTAGGTGTATTCTGTGTGTGTGTATATGATGGTGTCGTGCTTGTGTGTATATGTGATGGTGTATTTTGTGTGTATATGATGGGGTAGTGTGTATATGATGGTGTATTGTGTGGATGTATGTCATGCTTGTGTATATGCGTGTGCCCTGTATATCAAGCACTGGGATACAAACGCAGCACGCACAACTTTCACAAAAACACCTCTCCCACACATCACCAGGCACTGCGCACGTTTGGGACCGACTTCACCCTCATAGCCCAACTCTTCCCCAAGCGAGGTCGACGTGGTGTCAAAGCCAAATACCTGAAGGAGGAACGCACCAACCCCAAGCGCATGGAAGAGGTGTTGAAATACAATGAGCGCAATTTCAATCATGATGACTTTCACATGGTGCTTGAGGGATTGGCCCGGGAACGAGGTGCCGAGGTGCCTGAGGACATTACCAGCCCAGAGGTGCAGCAAGCAGTCTCAGAGGGGCCCACACCAAGTGAATTGGAAGCAGAGGGGGCAGGGGTGGTGCGCCGTGGGGGGAGCGGGGGAGGGCGCCGGCGTCGGGGGGATGGGCCTCGGGCTTGGGGCCGGCGGGAGCGTGCCGCGCGACATGTCCCTGAGGAGGAGGTGCAGCAGGAGGTGGTGGTGCCAGAGCCAGAGGTGGTGGTGCAGCAGGAGGTGAGGGGGGTGTACGAGCCTGAGGAGGAAGTGTATGCATATTGATGACAAGACCGAGTTATGTTTTTTTATTGTACATGTATGCAGTTTGTTTACAAGATTGTTGATGGTGTATATTACGAGTAGTTTGAACAAAGCATGATGATTTTGTAAGTAGTAATCCATCATCGTTTCGGAAGATGCCTACCAAACGCGACGGTGCGTGCTTGCTTGTGGTGCAATCGTCAATCAATACAGTCCCAATGCACATTCATCATACAATGCAACAGGAACGCAAAAAAAGGCACAGCAGGAGCAATCCAGCACATCATCTACGACCACCACCACCCGCATTGGTGGACGCCGTGGCAAGTACAGCACCCTGCACAACCCCACTCTGCACAACAACAACAATACCAAATCATCTGCAGCGCTCAACACCATTTTTGCAGAGTATTGGCCTGATGATCTCGTCACACAAGGCCTCGCAGATGGGCAACTGCTTCGTGGGCAATTGCGTCTCAATCTCACCAACCCATCAGAGGGCTACATCACCATCCCAGGCATACGCTATGACTTGCTCGTCAAGGTGAGCGTGTCTGTGGTGAGAGTGTCTGTGATGAGAGCACACATGATGATGGGCAGCGTGCATGTCGTGTAGCAAGTCGTGTACGCCCTCTCTCATACAAATCCCTGACCACAGGGACAAGCACAAAACCGTGCAATAACTGGTGATACAGTTGCTGTTCGTGTCTTGCGTCCATCACATTGGTACAAGATAAAAAGCAATGCACGAGGTGGTGCATCCCCATCCCCATCCAACCAACCTGCCGGCCCATCACCAGTTGCGCAAACCCACATACGCAAAACTCCCAGACAGCCCTCAAACAAACAGGCAGACAACCAAGGGTTTGTGGGCGTGCAGCATACCGATACCAACACAGGAGCATCACCAACACAAGATGTGCATGGCATCCCTGACAATGTTGCATGGCTGCAGCAGTTGCACAGCACCACGCAGGATCCCCCCATAGCCGCCCCGCATGCCTCCCATGGAGGTGTTGCTGATCACTTGCCAGGCTTGTTGCCCACACGAGCAGCAACAGCAAGTGGCATGAGTCTCCCATCTCTTTCCATTGCAGCAGATGATGGGGATGGGGATGATGGGGATGGGGATGATGGGGGTGATGATGGGGATGGCAGTGGGGATGATGGTCAGAAGGAGCTGGGGGTGCAGGTGGGGGAGGGTAGATACAATCCTGTGGATAGTATTGGGGATACTAGTACACAAAATGTAGGGAATGGCAGTGCTGTGGTAGGAAATGGGGGTGCTGGTGCACCACCATGTGAAAAACAAGGGGAGGAAAAACCAGCAGGGGTGAGTATGTTGGATAGTTTGCTGTCAGAATTAACACTGGCACCTGGCACTGTGGGGTTTCGGTATGTGTTGATTTCTGTGTGGGGATGTTCCTGATGGAGTGTGTGTATGGTCATGTGTATGATCATGTGTATGATCATGTGTATGATCATGCGTACACACATTCCGTGCAACACCATGTACACCTTGTATACCTTATCACATATCACACAGCCCCTATGTACAAGCACCATGGTATCGCAGCAACTCACAAGCCACAGCAGCACGGTGTATTGACAAACAACTTGCTGCTGATGGGAGTACAAGAGCAGTGGCAGAGGTGTGTGTGTGAGAGTATGTGTGTGTATGGATATACCTTGACATACCATGTGCACCTACATGCATGCACATGCAACACCCAACCACTACCCACCCACATCCACACCCACACCCACACACCACAGGTGGTTGCAATCCTCGACCCCTCCCCCCTTCGATCCCGCATCGTCGGTGTCCTCCAACGCCCCCCCACCCACACCCCCGGCACCCCCCCCACCACCCTCCAACTCATCTCCAACGACCCTCGCATTCCCCTCTGCATAGTCCCTGTACACCTCCTCCCTGAGCAACACAAAGACACCCTTATACAGGAGGCGATGCAGGGGGGCCGACCAGGGATGTTGCGTACCTTGGTGGTGGGGGCGGTGGGGGCGTGGCCGATGCATGCATTGCACCCAACGGCCGAGGTGTGCAAGGTGTTGGGGCCAGCCACTGACTTGGTAGCTGAGACAGAAGCACTGTTAGCTGCTGCTGGGTGTCCTACTGGTGATTTCAGTGATGAGGTGTGTGTGTGTGGGGGGGGGGGTGTATTGTGGGGGTTTCATGTGGGGGGTAGTGCTGGTGAATTTTTGAGGAGGGTGGTGTCTTTATGTGTAGGTGTGTAGGTGTGTAGGTGTAGGTGTATGTGTGTGTGTAGCTGTTTGTGTGTACATGAGAGTATTTACCACCCACACCCACGTACACATCCCATACACTTACACCCACCCACCCACCAACACCCACAATCCCCCCCCACACACAGGTGATCGCATGTCTCCCAGATACAAGCAAGTGGCAGATCACAGCAGCAGACCTAGCACAACGTACTGATTACCGTACACAGAGGGTGTTTAGCATCGACCCACCCACAGCCAAGGTGGTGTGAGGGTGGGGTGGGTAGAGGTTGGTGTGTGTGCATGTTGGTTGATGCACTTTTGTATGGATTGGGTGTGTATTGGGTGTGTATTGGGTGTGTATTGGGTGTATATGTGGGGTGTGCACGTATACATGTACCACCACCCCACACACACCCCCTCTCAACACCACCATCACCCCATCAAACCCCCACACCCTCTCATACACTCCCAATACACTGTACACAAACCCTCAACCCCTCATACACTCCCCAACACCTCCCATACACACAGGATCTTGATGACGCCCTCTCTGTACAACAACTCCCCAATGGGCTGCTCCGTGTGGGTGTGCACATAGCAGATGTATCACACTTTGTATTGCCGGGTACTGTGTTGGATGATGAAGCTTCATCACGAGCTACCTCTGTGTATCTGGTGGAAAAAGTCATACCCATGTTGCCACCACTATTGTGTGAGCAATTGTGTAGGTGTGTGTGTGTGTGTATGTGGGAGGTGTATGGGTGTTGTATATGTTTGTATCATCCCACCTCTCCCACACAACCACCTACACAACCACCTACACACAACCCCCTCCACACACAGTCTCAATCCAGGCGTACCTCGTCTCACCTTTACAATAGAATTTGACATCGACCCCACCACTGGCACTGTACAGCAACGACGTCCATGTCGTAGTGTGATTCAATCATGTGCAAAGCTTACGTATGGTGTGGCGCAAAGCATGCTTGATGGGATGTTTGATGAGAAAGCACAGGGGGTGCCGACACTCCATGGTGGGCATGCATGGCAACAGGTGGGGGTGGGGGTGGGGGTGTATTTTGTGGGTGGATGTGTGGGCGTGGATGTGTGGATGTGTATTGTGTGGTTGTATGGGTGGGGGTGGGTAACAAGAAGAGCACACAGGAGTGCATGTACCAAGTGCATACACAACACATCTACACTCTACAACATGACCACCACCATACCGTTACATGTACACAAGACACAATACATATATACAAAACAGAATACCCATATACAACACAATCACCACAACTGCACACACACAGGTGGTAGAGGATGTGTTTTTACTTAATGGTATTGCTGAGAAGTTGCGTGCTGCTCGATTTGCACAGGGGGCATTGCGTATTGATGGGGTAAAGCTGAGGGTACAGCTTGGCAGTGATGGCAAACCGTTAGATGTGTCGGTATGTATAGTGGGTGTGTGGTGTGTACTGCAAGTGTGTGTGTGTGTGGGTGTGTTGTGTTTTCTATTCATAAACATTCATGGGTGATACATGTACATACATACATACACTCACACATGAAAACACCTATGTTTTCACATACATACGTATTCAACAGTATTCACATACTGTTCACCATTACATACACACCTCCCATACCCAATATATATACAAGTACATGTTCATTATACCCATTGTTTACACCCCCATTGTTTACACACACCCATTGTTTACACACACCCATTGTTTACACACCCCATTATTCACACCCCCATTGTCTACACACCCTATTCACACACCCTGTGTATACAGTTTGAAAAGCGTACAGCATCAAATTACCTGGTAGAAGAGTTTATGTTGCTTGCCAATATACATGTGGCTCAGATAATAAGCGAAGCATTCCCTGATCGGTATGAGGAGGGGGTGTATAGGAGTGGTTTGTGTATGTGTATGCATGCATGTGTTGGCATTGTGTATGTGTTGGTATTGCGTTTGCATGCATGTGTTGGCATTGACAATGGTGGTGGAGGGGGAAGGGCCTGCGTAAGGTACCCAATGGTTTTTCCATCATCTACACTACCCCATGGTTTTGCTACCAACCCCAAAACCTCCTTCCTCAACTCACTCACTCCCCCCCACATCACACACACTCCCCCCGCAACCCCTCCCTCCCACACTTCCCCCCCACCCCAACACACCAAGGTCTATGCTTCGCTGCCACCCGCCCCCCAACCAAAAGAAACTTCATGAAGCCAAAGTAGCACTTGAACATCATGGATTCACACTCGACATCACATCTGCTGGCACCATACAAAAGTCCATGATGGATATGCGATCAAGGCTACCCCCTGCACTCATGGATTCAGTGAGTCAACTGCTGCTGCGTACCATGGATGTATGTTGACCGTTGACTGTGGTGTTGACTGTTGACCGTTGACTTTGGGTCAATTGGAGCACACACGCATGTACACTGCAATGTCCATGCATTACAATCTGTTTTTCCACCCCAACACACACACCTGCATAAACACTCCATCATGCACACTCGCTCGACCTCATCCCCACAAAATACAACAACACACACACACACAAACAAACATACACACACAGGTCGCCAAGTATTTCAGCACTGGTACCACAGAAACCCCTCAGGAGTGGTATCACTATGCATTGGCTGTCCCTCACTATACACATTTCACCTCACCCATTCGCCGCTTTCCCGACATTGAAGTGCATCGGCTGCTTGCTGCTGTGATTGGGGAGGGTGGTTCCATGTATGTGTGTGTATTGGTGGTGGTGGTGTGGTGGTGTGTGTGTATTGGGGAGGGTGATGTGTGTGTGTGTGTGTTGGTGTTTGTTATATCATCAGTATCCTCCTCCTCCTCCTCATTACTATTATCATCATTATTTCACTGTCACCATCATCATCATCATCATTACATGATCACAGGCTACGTGATGCTGATTCCATGGCCACCATTGCCACACACTGCAACGAACGTAAAGAAGCAGCAAAGAAAGCAAGCGAAAAATCAGCAGCACTGTATTTGTACACCATGCTGTATGAAGCACCACGGGTGAGTGTAGAGCTTGCCATTAAAAAAAACCACTATAGGGGGGGGGGGTAATGTAGTTGTATACATTGTATATATATGTATACATGTGTATATATATGTATACATGTGTATATATATGTATATATATGTATATATATGTATATATATGTATATATATGTATATATGTGTCTGTGTATATGCATGTATACAGGTTGTGTGTACAGGTATATAGGTTTGTGTGTTTTGCAGTTCACATGCATGCTTGTACAAAGCAATGTATGATGTACAATTTGAATATACCCATTACAGCACCACCACCTCATCAATACACACCCCATCAGCACCACACACCCCATACACAACACACAAAGGTACTCATGGCAACCATCATGGCAGTCAACGGCAGTCAATTTTTTGACATCTACATACCCGCCCTGGGCATTGAACATCGCGTGCAAGTGGCCGATACAAGACCTGCAGTGCGGGGGCTGTGGGATCCTGCCAAGAGGTGTGTGTATTATGTATCGTGTATTGTGAGTGTTGTGTGTTTTGCATTGTGTGGACAAATGATGCGTGTACTCGTGTGTTGTATTGTGTGTCTTGTATTGTGTGTCGTGTATCGTGTGAACAAATGATTCGTGTACACTTAGTGTGCTCTTTGTGTATGTGTATTGGATCCACAAAAAACCCACCCCATGCACCCCTCACCAACCTCACCCACCCCCAGGCAGCTCCACCTTCGCCTGGATAGCAGCAAGCGCCCCAAATCATGCCTCTCTGCCATCACCAACAACGACAAACTCATCAACGAAGACAACATCCCACTCATGCCACTCCCGCTGGTTATCGCAGTGATGACACAGGTGCCGGTGGTGGTTTCGGCGCAGCAGCATGAGGTGTCAGGGAGCTTTGAGGATGCGCTTGTAAGGCTGTATGTGGGGGCTGGGGGAGGGGAGGGGCGTGATGGGAAATGATGAGGAAATGATATGGTTAAATGATGAGGAAATGATGAGGATAGAAGTTGGTAGGGGTGGTGGTGCGAGGGAATGAAGGGGAGAGGGGGTGCATGTTGGGCAATGAGGGTGTGCATGTGTTGTGTTTGTTTCGCGCAATTTTGTTGTGATTTTGCGTGTTGCTGTGATATTGCTCTGGTTGTACGCTCATTGTTGTTAGGAACGTGATATGTGTGAAGCACCAATTTTCTTTTTGTTGCCCTGTTGGGTTGCATGAAATTCAAAGGGGAGGACACCATTGGCCATGTTTAACGTTGACCAACGTACAAGCAGTGGCCATGTTAAACGTTCACAAACGTACACAAACACACTTGTAACACTAGCAACACACACCAACGCACCCTGCCCAACGCACCCTGCATACCATCAATACACCATCATACTAGGCACAGTAGCAATCAACACTGCTGTCAACAAGAGAAAACCACACACAAGCAACTGCACACAATGATACACAGTACACATACAGTACAAAACACACAGTTGGTGGGGTGATGTTTAATGAAAAGTGTTTTCATCTGTTCCTCTGCCTCGTACCAGCCATTTGTACAAAACAAATTAAGGGGGAAGATACACATACATGCGTTGGCAAGAAACACACACACACATACACACATGCTACATGCCAGGTACAGCTACAGCTACATACACACCAAAAAGAGGTCAAAAAACCTGCAAAAAAAGCAGTGGAAACCATGTGACAGTGAACAAACAAAAGTGATTGACAAAAGCGTTCAAAAAGCGTTTGACCATGGATCATGCAACGAGTTCTAAAAAGGGTTGACCATGGCCGCAAGGCCAATCAACACCTTGGGACACATGGCAGCATAATTGGTGGTGACATGTCTGCCCAACACAATACCGAGTATGTCATCCTGCAACACATCACGCCCACCTCTCAGTGGGTTTTCTATGAGTGGGCTCGTATGTGTTTCACCTATATACGTTTTGAGCTGCACCTGTGGGTGTGTATTGTGTTGAGTAGAGGTATGCACATGCATATAAAACTGTGTAAATATCCTCATACAACACATAAACAAATATGCATGTCACACATGTATACTACACACATCAAACACACAATCATCAATCAAACACACACAAACAACCATCAAACACACACAAATACAATCATCAAACACACACATACAACACAAGCATCATACCTGTGCACCAATGGATGTCAGTGCATCACGGAATTGCTCAGCATACACCACTGGCACACACCTATCATCACTCCCATGCAACAACACCACTGGTGGGAGCAGCCTGTGTGTTGTATAAATGCTGGGTTGCTGTTATTATTATTATTATTATTATTATTATTATTATTATTATTATTATTATTATT
>VFQP010000755.1_pt1 | contig 53566 bp, 42 predicted proteins | sample 3512351 | NCBI WGS metagenome assembly VFQP01 (sample SAMN10412372, study PRJNA504923) | tailings metagenome | isolation source: Relicate 1 Philex TSF1 revegetated site | place: Philippines: Tuba, Benguet | collected 2017-08-29 | reverse complement strand
TTTGGCGCTAACCGATTTTGAGCTTGCTGGTCTTGGCATCCCAGAAGACCGCTTTCTTGGCGCGGTAGCTTTGGGTGGCCATGTGGCCGGGGATGGCGGCGACTTGGCCGGCGCGGGCCGGGGCGATCGCTTTTTCCTTGCCGAGGACGGCCATCAAGAAGTTCTTGACGTGGTCGGCGGTGGCGTCGGGTTGGTTGAAGTCCTTCAGGTAGTTCATCGTGAGGGCTTCCTTGTCGACGAACTTGCGGGAGTTGCGGATGAACTTCGGTTGGGGCGAGAAGTAGAGGTTCTGGCGGTCCATCACTTCGATGGTGCCCTTGGAGCCCATGAACTGTTCGCCGTAGCCGTAGTTGTCGTTGCCGAAGAAGCAGGAATAGTTCAGGTGGAACTTGTTCGGGTACTCGTAGAGTGCGCTGAGGGTATCCGGCACTTCGCGATCGTCCGGGGCGCCCCATTGGTAAATGCCGCCGGAGGCCATGCAGCTTAGCGGCAGGTCGGCCTTGACCAAGCTGCCGACGACGAAGTTCGTGATGTCGGTCTGGTGGACCAGCAAATCCGTGGAGATGCCGCCGGAGTAATCCCAATAGTTGCGCCATTGGAAGTAACGGCCTTTGTCGAACTTGAGGTTCTTGTTGTCGGCATGTTCGAGGAAGCGCTTCCAGTCGGTGTTCGACTCGGTGGCGTCGGCAGGGATGATGTAGCGCCACGCGGCGGGGACGGCCTTCGTCGGATCGACGGTCGGGTCGAAGTTGCGATACCAAAAGGCGCGGGTGTAGTGGCATTCGCCGATCAAGCCGTCTTCGACCATCTTCTTGGCCTGGATGTAGAGCTTGTTCGAGCGGTTCTGCGTGCCGACCTGCACGACGGTGCCGGTCTTCTCGGCGAGGGCGACGATCTCGGCGCCTTCTTCGATAGTGTGGGCGATCGGCTTTTCGAGGTAGATGTGCTTCTTGGCCTTGAGAGCGGCCATCGCCATCGGATAGTGGAGATGCTCGGGCGAGGCGATGAAGACGACGTCGACGTTGGGGTCGTTGATGACGTCGCGGTAGTCGATGCTGGTCTTGGGCGTGTTCTTGCCTTGGGTTTGGACGATGTCCTTACCCTTGGCGAGATTGCCGGCGAAGGTGTCGCAGACGTGAGTGACTTCGACCATGTCCTTGGAGAGCAGATACATCTGCTGCATGACGTGGGCGCCGCGAGAACCGGTGGCGATCCAGCCGACCTTGAGTCGGTTATTCTGCGCGCTGGCGGTGGAGGCCGCAGCGGCAGCGGTGCTGATCAGGAGATTTCTACGGGTTAGATCATTCATCGGGGATGCTCCTTATTCTTCGGATTTCTCTGCTGGCTTAGGGGCTGGCGCGACTTTGCGGGCCTGTTCAAACAAGAAGTTTATCGTCTTGTCGGTACGGATGCGGCTGGCGAGGCGATCGAGACCGCCGTCCTTTTCCATCTTCATGCGCACGGCGGCGACGGGCTCACGCTGCGAGCGGGCGAGACGGCTGACTTCGCGATCAATCTCGTCGTTGGTGGCGGCGATAGCTTCGACGGTACCGATGCGGTCCAGCAAGAGACCGGCCTTGACGTCGCGGGTGGCGCGTTCGGTCTGGGATTCCTTGAACTTGTTGAAGTCGATGTTCAGGGTCTTGGGATCGATGCCCTGCATGGCGAGGGTTTGCGCGTAGTTGCGCAGTTGCGATTCGAGCTGGCGCTCGACGTAAGTTTCCGGCACGGCGAAGCTGTGGCTGTCGGCGAGCTTTTCGATGAGCTTGGATTTGGCTTCCTCTTGGGCGCGGTAGGTGCGCTCCTGGAGTATCGAGGCGCGGACCTGATTCTTAAATTCGTCAAGAGTTTGGAAGTCGCCCATGGACTTCGCGAATTCGTCGTCGAGGTCCGGGAGTTCCTTGGAGCGGAGGAACTTCAGCTCGACATCGAACTTGACGGTCTTGCCAGAGAGCTTTTCCTGGCCGTAGTCTTCTGGGTAAGAGACTTCGATGATCTTCGATTCGCCGGGCGTCATGCCGGTGATGCCTTCGGTGAAGGCGGGCATGGTGTCGGGGTTGCCGAGCTCGATCATCATCTCGTTGGACTTGACGGGCTCGCCTTCGACGCCTTCGACGGATTCGAGAGAGACCACGGCGTAATCGCCGCTTTCTGCGGGACGGGGGTCGAGGTTGACGTATTCGGCCTTGGAATCGCGGATCTGCGCAAGGCGGTCTTCGACGTCGGCTTCAGCCACGACGGGGTCTTCATATTCGACTTCGAGGCCCTTGTATTCGCCGAGGTCGAATTCCGGGTGCACGTCGAATTGGGCCTTGAAGACCATGGGCTGGCCGTCCTCAAACTTGAGGTCGACAATGTTCGGCGTGCCAACGACGGCGAGCTTGTCTTCTTCAAAGCGCTTCTGCAGAACCTTGGGCAGCAGGGCCTCAATAACTTCCTGGCGGATCTCGCTCTTGAAGCGGTTCTGAATGATGGAGAGCGGCGCTTTGCCCGGGCGGAAGCCGGGGACATTGGCCTGCTTTTGAATTTTCTCCACGACGCGCTGGGTTTCGTCAGCGATGTCGAGGACGGAGACGGTGAATTCGAGTTCGTGGCGGCAGCCTTCGATCAATGCCATTGTGTAATGCCTTCCAAAAATTGAGGCGACCGGACGTGGAGGCCCGATCGCCGCTGGTTACAGGTAACTAACTAGCGAACGGCGAAATTACGCCGCGGCCTTCTTGAGGGCTTCCGCTTTGTCGGTCTTTTCCCAAGTAAAGCTCTCTTCGGTGCGTCCGAAGTGGCCAAAGTGAGAGGTGGCGCGGTAGATCGGCCGACGGAGATCCAGAGCTTCGATGATGCCTTTCGGCGTGAGCTTGAAGGTGTCGCGAACGATCTGGGTCAGTTTGTCGGGATCGACTTTGCTGGTGCCGAAGGGGTCGACGAGAACGCTGACGGGCTCGGCGACGCCGATGGCGTAGGCGAGTTGGACTTCGCAGCGGTCGGCCAAGCCGGCGGCGACGATGTTCTTGGCGATGTAGCGAGCCATGTAGCAGGCGGAGCGGTCGACCTTTGTCGGGTCCTTACCGGAGAAGGCGCCGCCGCCGTGACGGCCCATGCCGCCGTAGGTGTCGACGATGATCTTGCGGCCGGTGAGGCCGGTGTCGCCATTGGGGCCGCCGATGACGAAGCGTCCGGTAGGGTTGATGTGGTACTTGGTGTCCTTGTCGGCGAAGCCTTCGGGCAACACGGGGTCGATGATGAGCTTCTTGACTTCGTCGCGGAGCTGCTCGGTGGAGACGCTGTCGGCGTGTTGGGTGGAGATGACGACGGCGTCGATGCGGACGGGCTTGCCGTTTTCGTATTGGACGCTGACCTGGCTCTTGCCGTCGGGGCGGAGGTAGGTGAGGCCCTTGGAGCGGCGAACTTCGCTAAGACGGCGCACGAGTTGGTGAGCCATCTGGATGGGAAGCGGCATCAGCTCCTTGGTTTCGTTGCAGGCATAGCCGAACATCAGGCCCTGGTCGCCGGCGCCGCCGGTGTCCACGCCCATAGCGATGTGGGGGCTTTGGCGCTGGATGACGTTCAAAACACCGCAAGTGTTGCCATCGTAACCATAGGCGGCATCGTCGAAACCGATGTCCTTGATGACTTCGCGGGCGAGGTCGGGGACGTCGACGTAGGTCTTGGTAGTAATTTCACCAGCGACCACGCAGATGCCGGTGGTAACCAGCACTTCGCACGCAACGCGACCGGTGGGATCGTCCTTCAGCACCGCGTCCAGCACGGCGTCGGAGATCTGGTCGGCCATCTTGTCGGGGTGGCCTTCGGTCACCGATTCCGACGTAAAAATGTGTTTCCTCGCATCAGCCACAGCGAATCGACTCCTCTATATATCAACGTTAGGTTTGAACTTGGCACAGCCGTCCCCTGACCGTGGTACAGACGAGTCAGTTTGAACAGGAGAAAGAGCCGGAATACGGCGTCAGGAATCACCCGTGGTGGAACGAGCCCAAGGAAATAGTGTAACGCAGCAGCCATGGGTGCTGGTTGCGCGATAGCCTAGATTAAGAAATGACAAGAAGAGATATGGCCGCGGCAATGGCGGCAGGCGGGTTTGCCGGGAATGCTTTGGGGCAGAGTGCTGGATTTACAGCGCAGGATGTACTGGACAATGCGCTGAAGGGCAGCGCGGCGGGCGTCGAATACTATCTGAAGAATCAGGTGACCGATCCGGCGAGTCCCTGGCAGGGAATGATCCTCAACGGATACGGGATTCCCGTGCCGGCCACGATGGCGGGTATGGCGGATACGCTGACATCGGCGTTGCTTCACAAGAAGAGCAAGTACTATCGCAACGCGGAGGTATTCGCGCGGCTGAAGTTGTCGAAGGAGTGCTTGAAGCGGGAGTGCTTGACCCGAAATCAGAGCGCCGGCGGCTTTATCGACAACCTGGATACGAACTTCAATTCGCCCGCGGATACGGCGTTTGCGGTGCGTGGCGCGGCGAACGGATTGCTGCTCGCTAAGCGCGAGAACGCGCGCGACATCTATCAGATTCTTGAGCCCTTCGTAAAGAGCGCGAGCGATGGCCTGGCGATCGGCGGCATCCATACGCCGAATCACCGTTGGGTTTTGAGCGCGGCTTTGGCGCAGGCCAATGAGATCATTCCGAACGCGGCTTACGTGAAGCGCATCGATCAATGGCTGGCCGAAGGCATCGATATCGACGAGGACGGCCAATATACAGAGCGTTCGATGGGAACCTACAACCCGATCACCGATAGCGCGTTCATTGCGATGGCCGAAAAACTGAAGCGGCCGGAGTTGTTCGCGCCGGTACGAGCAAATCTGGAATCTCTGCTCTACCTGATCAATCCAAACGACGAGATCGTGACGGATTTCTCGCGGCGGCAGGACCAGTTCACGAAGGTGACGACGTCGCGCTATTACGCCGTGCTGCATTACATGGCGCTGCAGGACAAGAACCCCGTATACGCCGGGATCGCGGCGAAGTATCAGAAGACAGATCTGGGCCTGACGCAGGCGATGCTCTATCCGAAGATGCTGGAGCCGCTGCAAGGCAAGGAAGCGCCCAGCGACTATCGCAAGGATTTCAAGCACAACAAGTTTTCGCGTTTCCGGCGCGGGGATCGCGCGGCGACGGTATTCTACGGCGGTGGCACGCGCGTGGCTTCGATTCAGAAGGGCGAAGCCGTGATTACGGCCGTGCGCTTTATCAGCGCGTTCTTCGGCAAGGGGCAGTTCCGGCCGCAGGAATTCGCTTTGGACGGCGACGTGGTTCGGATGTCGCAGAAGCTCGAAGGGCCTTACTACCAGCCCTTCACGCCCACTCGGAAGATCGATAGCGAAATGTGGGATTCGACGCAGAAGCAACGACCGCGTACGGAGATTTCGCAGTTCGAGCAGAAAGTAGAATTCCGCGAAGTGGATGGAGGCTTCGATTTGCGCGTGCTGAGCGGCGGCACGCAGAACGTTCCGATGACAATTGAGATTGCCTTCCGCGAAGGCGGAACGCTGGAGGGCGTGGAGCCCGTTGCGCATCAGGCGGACGCTTATTTGTTGCGTGGGGAAGAAGCGCGCTACCGCGTGGGCAAGGACACGATTCGCGTGATTGGCGGCATGGCGAAGCATTCCTGGACGAAGGAGATGCGCTATATCGAGGCGAAGCTGCCTGGGCCGACGTTGTTTTTGACCGGGTTTGCGCCGGTGGACCACACGATTCGTTTTCGCTTCGCATAAAGCTTCGCTTCGCATAAAGCAAAAAACCTCCCGCCGGTTGGCGGGAGGTTTTTTTGGGTTTGGATGAAGCGATCTCTAGAAGATGTACTTCAGAACTAACTGGATGTTGCGGGGGTCGGTGGCGGACTTCGCCGTGACCTTGCCGAAGGTGGCGCTGACGGGGTTGGGATCCGCGCCGCTCCAATTCGGGTGGTTCGGGAGATTGAAGAACTCCGCACGGAATTGGAGGTTACCCTTGTCTTCGCCGAACTTGAAGTTCTTGAAGGCAGAGGTGTTCCAGTTCCAGAATCCCGGATTGAAGAACATGTTGCGAGTTTGCGAGGTGGAGAAGGTGCCAGCCGTCGGGCGCGTGGCCGTAACGGTGAAGTACCGGGCCGGATCGGCGGCCCCACCGTTAGCAAATTGCCGTTGGTAGGAGATCTCGCCGATGTTCCAAGGCTGGCCGGTGGAGGTGCCGATGCCCGCTACGTCATCGTTGTTCGTGACGGTGAAGGGGGTGCCGGTCTGCCACTGGACGTTACCAGTCACCTGCCAGCCGCCGAGTGCGGTGCGCGCGAAGCCATTGCCCTTGTTGAAGAAGGGAATGTCGTAGATGTAATTGAACATCACGATCTGGCGCGTGTCGAAGTTCGACGGGCCCCAGAAGCTCCGAGCGTTGAAGGCGTCGTACAAGGTGGCGCGGCGGTCCGAAGCGTCGTCGAAGGACTTCGAGTAGGTATACGCGAAGCCAAGCAACAAGCCCTTCGAATAGCGGCGTTGCGCTTCCAACTGGAAGGCGTTGTATTCGCTGCGAGCGGCGTTTTCATTGGCGTCGATCACGGCGAAGCCCTTGTAGGGGCGCAGGAAGTTGGTGTTCACGCCAGGGTTCGCTTGGAGCGTACCGGCGGGCAACTGGTTCAAGTTGCGGGTGCGTTCGAGGTGCGTGCCCACGCGGCCGATGTAGCTGGCGGTGAGGATCGTCGAGAAGGGCAGTTCGTGTTCGACGGTCGCGTTCCACTGGTGGGAGCGGGGGATCTTAAACACGGGGTCCTGCGTCATGTAGTAGAAGGGGAAGCCAACGCCGGTGGCGCCGCCAGGGTTATCCACGTTGCCATTCGCCACGGAGACGAAGGGTTGGAAGGGAGCCTGGCCGCCGAGGAAGACGTTGTCGGCCACACCGGGACGAGCGTAGAACAAGCCATAGCCGCTGCGGAAAACCGTCTTCGGCGTGAATTGATATGCGACGCCGATGCGGGGCGCCCAGTTGTTCTTCTGCAATTCTCCGAAGGTCTTCGATTCGCCGGAGAAGAGACGGTTGAAGCTGGGGTCGCTGGCGACGGGCACGCGGCCAATCGCGGCATTCGGCCAGCCAGTGCCGGGGATTACGACGCCGTTGTAGCGGTCGCCGGAAAGCACGTTGCCGGTGACGCGGTCGAGAACCGCTGCACGAGCGGGGTCATAACGCTTCGTGTCAAACACGGACATGTTGCCCCAGAGGCTGTAGTAGTAGGGCTGCATGATCGTGTAGCGCAGACCCATTTCAAAGCGGAGCTTGGAGGTTGCCTTCCAGGAGTCCTGGAAGAAGGCTTCCATCATGTGGCCACGGTACGGGGTGTAGGAACGCGGGCCGATTTCCGCGTAGCTGTCGAAAAGGCCGAGAGCGGTGTTGGCAATCGCCGTACCGCTGGTCGGTGCGCCAGCGCGGGCATCCGTGAAGATGAAGCGGCCGTTCTGGTTGTTGGTGCCGCCGGGGACGCCGGTGACGTTGATCTGGTCAAAGTCGTTCTGGCCGGCGCGTTCAAAGTAAACACCGAACTTGATCGTGTGGTTGTTGATGACCTTGGTGGTGTTGTTCGACAACTGGTAGATCGGACCAGCGGATTGGGCCGGATACGGACCGCCGTCGACTTCGTTGAAGTTGGCGAGGGTCAGGGTCGGGATTTTGTCGAAGATTTCCTTGCTGTTCGGGAAGATGTACGGATAGTTGATGCCGTAGTTGCTGCGGCGGTGAACGCCACGCGCGGTTTCGACACCGATGTACACACGGTCCACCGAGACGGCAGCGAGTGTTTCGTTCACCGTAGTCGGGTTGATCGTCCAGGTGTGCGAGACGGAAGCGGTTTCATTCGGGCGATCGATAATCTGGATCGCGCGATCGAATGCGCCGCGGAAACCCGCCGTTTCGATGAATTCATAACGGGACCAGCGGACTTTGAACTGCTGGCTCACGGTCGGCAGGTAGTCGAAGGAGAAGGTGTCCTTGCGCTGGTTCGCCGGTTGCGGGCGACCCGCGAAGTAGTTGTTTCTGCCCTGCAAGAAGCCCGGGTTCGGGTCCGGATACATCTTGAGCAACGCCAAGCCGTTGGCGCTCAGGCGGCTCGCCGGAATGACGTTACCGGGGAAAGTGCCACCAAGCGGATCGGCCAAAGTGCGATTGCTCATAAAGGTATTGGTCGTGAGCAATTCGCTGAAATTGCCTTGGCGCATCAGTGCGGTCGGCACCACGCCGGTCTGCGTTACTTCGCGGCGATAACGTACATATTCCTGACTGAACAGGAAGAAGAGCTTGTTGCGTTCCGTATTCCACTTTTTCGGAATGAAGACAGGGCCGCTCACCACATAACCGAATTGATTGAAGGTGTTTTGCGGCTTGGCTTGCCCTTGCAGGTTACGGCCCCAAGTATTGGCGTCAAGCGAACGATTGCGCAAGTATTCGTAAGCCGTGAAATGGAACTTCTGGCCGCCGCTCTTGGTCACCATGCGGACCATGCCGCCATTGGAACGGCCGTATTCCGCGTTGTAATTCGACGTCAGGATTTGCACTTCCGCGACGGTGTCCGCATCGGCAGTGCCAACCGAAGTACCGTTGGAACGCGTACGGATGCCGACCGCGCCGTCAAACGTGATCAGGAAGTCCTGCGTGCGCGCGCCGTTGATGGCGAGGCCCGCGGAATCGAGACCAAACGTAAAGCGGTTCATGGCGCCCGAACGCACGCCCGGCTTCAACTGGGCGAGCAGCAGCGGGTTGCGGCCGTTCAACGCCATGTTTTGGATCTGGGTGGCTTCGATGGTACGGCCCACGGTCGCCGAGTCGGCTTGGACGCTGGCGACGGAAGCGGTTACTTCCACCGATTCGGTCACGGTGCCGACTTCGAGGTTGACGTTCACCGTCAAAGGCAGCGAAGCGTCGACCTTGGTTTGCTTCTGGACGAACTTCTTGAAGCCCGTCAATTCCACGTTGATCGTGTAGTAGCCCGGGGTAACGTTCGTGAGAATGTAGTTGCCATCGTTGTTGCTGTTGGTGCTACGTTCAATGCCCGTGTTTTCATTGGTGATCGTAACCTTGGCATTTGGCACGGCCGCCCCTGAAGCGTCACGGACGTAGCCGGTAATTTGCGATGTATCGGATTGCGCCAGAAGCAGCGTCGTACTCAACAAGAATAGTAGAGAGAAGACACTGAGGCGCGAGAACAGAGAGCAGACTTTGCTCAATGGTTGCATGCTTTTCCTCAAATCAGAGAGTGAATTTGTTTCGGCCCCGAGGGGGGCCAGAGACTAAAAGACCTTCTGTAATTCTATCGGAAAACACACATGCTGGCTTCACAGTTCCGTGACGGAACGGTGAATTCCGGCATATTTATAAGTATCTTTAATGATTCTTGAGATCTTGTTCGAGCTCTCTTAAAACCTCTTCACGGTCGCGATTTTCCAAATCGGCCTCCAGGCGCCGCAAAGCGAGCCCGACGACATCGCGATGGTGGAGCCGACAACCGAATTTCTCATCAGCGCTGAGGCTCAACCAGATGTCATGCAAGCGGTCGAGATCCTCTGGCCAGAGCCTGGGCGGATGCGGCCCGAGGTTGACGAAAACACTGGGACGATTCGGAGCAATCACTTCCAGCGAGAAGGGGTGCCGAGGTTCGGGCAGTTTTTCCCAAGCCAGGCCGATGCGTCGCGCCAACTCTTCGCCCGCCATCTTCAGACTGACGCCCGTCACCAGGCGCGAGGCTTTCAGCTTATGGGCGGTCTGCACCATCGCATCGAAGGGATCGACGGCCGGCACCACCAACAGGTCTACGGGCTTGCCCTCTTTCTCGGCCATCGTGACGACGTGGCTGAAGAGTTCCTGCTCGTAGGAAGTAAAGAGTTGCTCGTCTTGCAGATCATGCTCACCGGTACCGATAGCAATCGGTCGCACGGTCATGACGACGATGTCATGGCGGCGCAGGTTTGTCTTCTCCAGCACCTTCTTCAAATGCTCCATCTGCCGCCAGCCGCGAACGGCCACGACGACGCAACCGGGCCGAGCCTCCAAGCTTTCCGAGCTTACTTCGGCCTGATGGTCAAGGTTAAAGAGCTCCAGCCCCTTGGCCTTGCGTTTCTGCCGCTGCATATTGACGTACTCGCTGACGGAGAAAAGCACGAAGAGCAGGATTGTGAAGCTGACGCCGTAGATGGTGGCGATCTTCTTCGAGATTAAGTTCGACAGCGCAATTAGAAAGAGCGACATCGTCATCAGGGCGAGGCCGATTGGCCATTCGCGCCCGCCGACAGTAATGTTTAAGGGGAACTTATATTCCTGATCGTTGCGCTGGAAGCGCAATGCCAGAACGCCGGTCGCCTTCAGGAAGAAGCTCCAGACCACGCCGAACGCATAGGCCTCACCCAAGAAGTAAACGTCGCCCGCCGAACCGATGATGGTCAGAATCTGCAGAATCGCAATGGCGTGGATCATGCGGGCGCTAGTGCCGTAAGTCGGGTGCGGCTTGCGGAACCACTTCAGGAGCACGCCATCTTCACCAACACGATTCAACACACCATTGGCGCCGATCATCGAGCTGTTGACGGCGCCGCTCAAGATCATGACGCCGACAATCACGACGACAACGTGGAAGGCGTACTTCAGAATTTCCGGACCGGCCAAACTCATGGCCAAGCCACCGATTAGGTTGTCGTAGTACTTTGCGCGCGTGGCGTCCGGAATGATCATTACCGCCAGAAGGGAAACCGCGCCTGTGGAGAAAAGAGCGTAGGTGCAAACAATAGTGGAGGCTATCTTCAGATTCTTGGTCTTGGGATAGGCGATTTCGCGGTAGATCTGCGCTAAAGTTTCAAATCCACTCATGGCCAGCAGCGAGTGACCGAAGGCGATCAATAGGCCGACGCTGGCGATGGTAGGCCAGAACGTACCGTCGAACCAGCCGAGGCTTTGCGGAGTGAGCTTCAAGTTTTCGAAGGTGGGGGCGGGCGGCAGTTCCGCGCCAGGTCCCACGGCCAGCGTGTAAATACTCCAGCCCAAAAGAACGACCAGCATCGCCGAGGTGATTTGCATGATGCGAAGCGCCTTGTGAGAGCTTTCGCCAATGCCCTTGATGTTGTTCCACCAGAAGAAAAGCGTTACCGCAATACCGAAGCTCATGGCGAACATCTTCGGGTCGACATGGAAGGGCTGGTGGAAGTTTTCGAAAGTTTCGTTGATCAGGTGGCCCAGATATTGGCCGGCGGATACCGATGAGATTGGCCCTGTCAATATGTAGTCGACGATGAGTGCGCTGACACTGACTTTGGCCAAAGTGGGGCCAAGAGAGTCCCGGACCACGACGTAAGCCCCGCCGCGCACAAACATGCTGCAGCTTTCGAGATAGATCCCACGGACGGCGAAACTATACGCCATAACGGCCAGGATGAACCAGGGCGCGGTCTTGCCGATCGCTTGCTCCACAATGCCGCCGATGTAGAACATCGTCGAAGCCAGGTCGCTCAAAACGATGGCCGCGCCGCGCCAGAAACTGATAAAGGAGAGCGCTACCGTGGTAGCGACCACGACTTTGGAAGTCGTGGAAGTGCGGCTATCGCTGGGAGAGCCGTCGGAGGTGGGATTTGACATAGTTGGCTACCGGAGCTTGGCTTCCGGGCACAATCATTATTGTAGGGAACTTTTCATCGAATGCAGGAAGCCCGCCAACTAGCCACGCGAATTGTGCAGGACTTACGAGCCGCTGGGCATAGCGCCTATTGGGTCGGCGGTTGCGTGCGCGACCTCTTATTGGGACGCGAAGTGAAGGACTACGACGTGGCCACCTCCGCGCATCCGGATGAGATTCTGCGGCTTTTCCCCAAGGCGGAGTTCATCGGCGCGGCCTTTGGCGTGGTGCTGGTAAAAGATAGCGGCTACGCCGTCGAGGTGGCGACCTATCGCAGCGAGCGCGCCTATCGCGACGGCCGCCGCCCGGACGAAGTCCAATACGAAAGCGATCCGCGCCTGGACGCGAGCCGCCGCGATTTCACGATCAACGCGCTTTTCCACGATCCGCTGGGCGGAGACACGCTCGACTTCTTCGGCGGCCGGGCGGACCTCGCCAATCGCGTTCTGCGCGCCGTCGGCGAACCGGCCGAGCGCTTCGCCGAAGACCACTTACGCCTCTTACGGGCAATCCGCTTCGCCGCGCGTTTGGACTTCTCCATCGAACACCAGACTTGGGAAGCCATGCGCGCCCAAGCGACTTCTATCGAACGCATCTCCGCCGAACGCATTCGCGAAGAGCTCAATCGCATCTTGAGCGAAGGCGGCGCCTCGCGCGGCTTGCGCTTGATGGACGGCTGCGGGCTACTGGAAATTCTCTTACCCGAAGCGAAAGCAATGCAGGGAGTCGAACAGCCGCCCGAGTTCCATCCTGAAGGCGACGTCTGGACGCATACCTTGCTCATGCTGGATCTCTTGGAGCCGCCCGTCGAACCCGTACTCGCCTGGGGCGTTCTACTGCACGACATTGGCAAGCCTGCAACGCAAACGCGCACGGACCGCATTCGCTTCAATGGGCATGTCGAGGCCGGTCTGCGCATCGCCGCGCCCCTGCTGAGCCGCTTGAAGTTTTCCATTGACGATCGCGAGCAGGTACTCGCCTTGGTCGAAAACCATATGCGCTTCATGGAACTGCAACGCATGCGCGTTTCCACCGTAAAGCGTTTCCTGCGGCTTCCCCGCTTCGACCAGCACCTGGCGTTGCATCGAGTGGATTGTATGAGCTCGCATGGCGGGCTGGATAACTACGACTTCGCGAGGCAAAAGCTCGAAGAATTCGGCGCAGAACAGATCGCCCCGGCGCCCCTGGTCCGCGGCGGCGACGTGCTCGCCTTGGGCATCGCGCCCGGGCCGCGCATCCGCGAGCTATTGCATGCGGTGGAAGAAGCGCAATTGGAGGGCAGCTTGCAGAACCGCGAAGAAGCGCTCGATTACCTCAAACGGCTAGCCGCGGCGTCAGGTACCACTTAAGAACTCCGCGAGGCTGCGCGGAAAAGCCATCCAGATCGATACGCATCATCGCGCCCTTCTTGAAATCGATGGCCAGCGCCGGGCTATTCAAAAGCAAAGAGGCCGTGGCGCTCATCAGCGGCTCGTGCGAAGCGAGCAGCAGCCGCGCCTCGCTCTTGTACATACGGATCTCTTCCCAGACTTCCTGCGGGCTGGCATGGGGCACCAACGCATTCGAGTAGAGGATCTCGTTGGTGTACTCCAGTTGCTTCGCGGCGAGTATAGCCGTCTGCCGCGCGCGCACATAAGGCGACGATACGATGAGCGTGGGCCGGGCCTCGGCGGCGAGCGCGACCTTGAAGATCTGCCGCAATTTCTTGCGGCCTTCGGCCGTCAACTCGCGATCGGCGTCACGTACGCCGAAGCCGGGCTCATCGGCGATACCATGCCGTAGCAAGTAGAGCTCCAAGCTTCCTCCTGCCTTAATACTACGCCGAAAGACTAGGATAGGATTTGTGACTTTCACGCGACGGGATGCGGCGACCACGGCCTTGGTGTGTTCTATAGCGCTAGCCTTCTCTTCGATCGCGGCCAGTCAAATCTTTCTGGGCTTGGCGTTGTTGCTCATGCTGATAGAGCGTCCGCGCTGGCATTGGCCGACGGGCATGTGGTGGGCCGCAGCGTTTCTGGCGCTGACGATCGTCGCCTCGCTGGCCAGCGAGAGCCCCAAGAGCGCAATGCCGCAGATCCGCAAGCTCTACCTTTGGACCTTGCTGCCTCTGGGGGCGACCTTGCTAACTAGCGCCTGGAGCCGCGCGGCCCTGGTCTGGGGCTGTCTATTCTCCGGCACGGCCTCGGCTTTGTGGAGCCTCTGGGAATACCGCGAAAAATGGCTGGCCGCGCAAACCAGCGGGCAGGACTTCTATCTCGCATACGTTGCCGCGCGCATAACGGGCTTCATGAGCCACTGGATGACCTTCAGCGCCCACATGATGATCGCGTTTGCGTTGGCCTTGGCGGTAATGCTCTTAACGCGGCGGCCGCTCTGGCAGCGCTTGGGTCTCGCCGCACTCTGCGCCTTGTACACCGCCGTTATTATGCTGGCGTGGACGCGCTCCATCTGGCCTGGGGTGGCAGCCAGCGCCTTTGTGATCGTCGCCTCCTGGCGGCCCAAGTATCTGCTAGCTTTGCCCGTGCTGGCCGTTGGTGTTTATTTCGTATCCCCCGCTCCCACCAAGGCCCGCATCGAAAGTGTCTTCCGTCCGCACGGCGATGTAGATTCCAACCTGCACCGCGAGCTTACGCGCGCCGCGGGCTACAAGATGATCGCCGCGCATCCCTTGCTCGGGCTCGGCCCGGAGGGCCCGGGCAAGCACTTCAAGGAGTACCTGCCGGAGGAATGGAAATCCAAAGCCTTGCCCGATGGCTGGTATGGCCACTTGCACAATGTGTATCTGCAATACGCCGCGGAGCGAGGCGTGCCGGCGCTGGTCTGCTTTCTCATATTCGTTGGCCTGAACTTCAAAGTCTGGTGGCAACAAAGGACGGCGCTACGCTGCTTCTGTCTGGCGGCGATCGCGGGCTTGGCCTTGAGCGGCCTCTTCGAACACAATCTCGGCGACTCCGAAGTGCTCACACTCTTCCTGGCGCTCTTCGGTATCGGCGCCGCTGCGGATCAGGACGCATGATCCCCGAGCGGTACTTCCCCTTCGCCTCGCCCCAGTACAAAATGCAGATCGGTGCGGGCCCCATTCCGGAGGGCCGCGCGATTCTAGAGCCGGACGAACTGCTGGAAGAAGAACTCGCGTTGAAGCGGGCTTGCTTTGCCGCTCGCGACAATTACTACTACCTGGCGCTGCCCGGCTCCGAGGACGCGCAAGTGGAAGCTGCGGAGTATCTGACACAGGGTCGCGAGACGAATTTCAAGCGTCTCGGCGACAGCGTCCAAGAAGATCTGCTCGTGCTCAGCTTGAACGAGCCGCATGTTCCCTTGATCGCGGGTCATCTCTGTTTTCCTAACGCATGGTCGCTCGACGAAAAGCTGGGCCGCTCCTTCCTGGAAATCCACGCGCCGGTTCCCGGTTTCGCCGAATCCATCGGCACGGCAAGCCAAAAGCTGCTGGAACGATTGAAGCCCGGCCGGCCCGTGGAGCGTTTGAACTGGGCGATCAAGGCAAACGCGCAACTCGACTTAACCAATCGTTGGGCCGCTTGGGAGGCGGAGCAGAAGGCGCTGGTGACCGAAGTAAATGCCGGAGAGCGCTGCTACTTGCGTGTGGAAAGACAGACGCTTTCGCTGCTACCCAGGACCAACTCAGTCCTCTTCACGCTGCACACCTATCTGCAAAGCATCGCTACGCTAACTTCGGCCCAGCGCGCACTTGTACGCGGCGTAGTGGAAACTTGTCCGCCGGACATGCTGGCCTATAAAGGAATTGCTCCCTTCGTGGAGCCGCTCATGGCCTGGCTTTGCTCAAATTCTGAAACGCCTTGTTGATCGCCTCCGGCGGGTCTGGCTCCCAGGCGATCTTCATGCCTTTGGCGAGACCCCAGCGATGAATCCAACTCATGCCGTTCGTGCCGGTGTAATCTTCAGGGCTCTGGTAGAGCGGGTCCTTCAACGCTGCCTGCAGCGATACGATCCGGTAGCCGCGACGCCTCATCATGGCGATCAGATCCGGCATGGAATCCGCGTTCAGTTGGTTGGCGTGGATGAGCAAGGTCTGCGCGATCTCACGACCCAGGACCTCAATGCTGCGCTTTTCGAAATAAGCAAACATCGATTCCATGTATTCGAGGTACTGCTTGTGGACAGGCTCGCCTTCGCGCGCGTACACGGCGGCAAAGAGCCAGTCCGCCGTATCGATCGTCACAGGCGCGACAACGTATTTCTGGTGCGCCAGGAACTTGGCCAACCCCTCGCGCTTCTCATTCGTCGGGCCGGCATGGAGAAAGGGATGGCGGAAGTACAAAGAGCGCTTCCCGCCGCGGGCCTTTTGGATAACGGGCTCGGCCTTCCGGATGTCGTCGCAGTATTGCGCCAACTCGACTTTGTTCAAGTCCGGATGATTCCAAGTATGGTTGCCCAGTTCCATCTTTGGCGTCTTGGCCCACAAATATAAAATTCGGCTCAATTCTTCCGAACTCATGGACTCCGCACGGCCGGGATTGACAAACGCCGCTGCCGGCTCTCCTCCCAATCCAGCCAGAAGCTTTCTGGTCATCGTCTCGATGGCCGCGAAACTCCGCGCTTTGGGGTCGTCGCCGCCGCGCGGCAGGTCGTCGATCGTAATGGCTACGCGACGCTCCGTCTTCGCGGAAAGCCCAAGAGGAAGCAGGCTAAGCGCTAAGCTGCGCCTTGTAATCGAACTTGCCATACCACCCATTTTGTTATAGGAATGGAACATATTTCAGACTTCTGGCTTTCTGAAAGGAGCTCCATGATTTCCACGCTGAAACGAATCATCCTCAGTCTGGGTCTGCTTGCGCTTGCATCTTCGATGCCCGCGCAGGTCTTTACCGGAACCATTACCGGCACTATTACCGATCCCAACGCCGCCTCCATTAGCGGCGCCACCATCCGTGCAACGAACGAAGCCAATGGCGACACGCGCACGGCCACCAGCAACGCGGCGGGCTTGTACACTCTTTCGCAACTGCCTCCGGGCAGTTACGAGATCAGCGCCGAGATGACGGGCTTTAAGAAAAGCGTGCAGAAAGAAGTGCGCTTGAGCGTCAATCAGACAATCGAATTGAACCTCGGCCTGCAATTAGGCGAAGTTTCCCAAACCGTCGAAGTGACTGCAGGCGTTTCCATGTTGGACACGCAATCGGCGAATCGCGCGGTCACTCTCGATTCGCAAGCCGTGCTTGATTTGCCCGTCAACGCGCGCAACCCCTTCGTGCACGTTCACTTAAACGCGGGCGTCATCGCCGTGCGCACTGGCATCTCGGGCGCCACTCAAGACCAAAACCACAATCGCTTCTCGATGAACGGCGGCCGCGGTCAAGCGGGCTTGACCTTGATCGACGGCGTCCCCGCCGCGGCGGTGGACTGGGGAGGCTTGATCGCTTCGCCTTCCGTGGACTCCGTGCAGGAAGTCAACATCCAGCGCAATCAGTTTGACGCGCAGTTCGGCAAGTCCGACGGCGGCGCGGTGAACATGATCACCAAGGGCGGCTCGAATTCGATCCATGGCGCGATCTTCAACTTCTTGCGCAATGACAATTTGGATGCCAATCTTTGGCAGAATAATCGCGCGGGACTGCGCCGTACGGAGTTCCAACGCAATCAGTTCGGCGCCGCTGTTGGCGGGCCCATCTGGAAATCGAAACGCCTCTATTTCTTCGGTACCTACGAAGGATTGCGCCAAGGCAGCCCCGGCACCTTCATCGGTAGCGTGCCGACTGCCGCACAACGTGCGGGCGATTTCTCCAATACCCGGAACGCGGATGGCAGCTTGTCCCAGATCTACAATCCCAATTCCACTCGGGCGAATCCGAATGGAGCGGGCTTTGTGCGCGATCCGATTCCTGGCAACATCATCCCCCCCAGCCTCTTTAGCGCCGTGGGGCGCAATGTGCTGAACCTCTTTCCGCAACCCAATGCTCCCGGCGATCCGTTTACCCTGACTCGCAACTACAACGCCGCTGGAAAGACTGTAACCACCAACGACCGCGTGGATGGCCGCATCGACTGGTCGCGCAACGAAAAGCACACGATCTTCGGCCGTTTCACGAAAGCCTGGCAGGAAAACAAGGCACCGGAATTCCTCGGCGGCGGCGCGGATACGAACTTTTCCGACGTCAATCCCCGCCACCTCGTCGTGATCGGCAACACCTTCACACCGAGCCCCACCTGGGTCATCAACGTACTCTTCGGCTCTGGCCGTTGGCGTGAAAATCAGATCTCGCCCTCGCGCGGACAGGACGGCACCAAGGTTGGCCTGCCGGCCAGCGTCGTGGCCCTCTTCGACACCCAAACGCTGCCACAATTCAACATGCAAAACTACTCCTCGGTGGGCAACCCCCGCTGGTTGAACTCCGCTCGCGAAACGCACTCGCTGCAAGCGAACTTCACCAAGGAACTGGGCTCGCATAGTCTCAAGTTCGGCTGGCTGGGCGAGTTGGCTCGCTTGAACAATACGGACTTCAATACGCCGAACTTTAGCTTCACGCGCGGCCTGACCAGTGGCCCCACCGCCGCCGTGGCCTCCAACGTGAGCGGTGACGGCATGGCATCGCTCCTGCTGGGCGCCGGTTCTGGCGGCAGCGTTCCCACGAATCCCGCCACGGCAACTACAGCCCGCTACGATGGCTTCTACCTCCAGGACTCCTGGCGCGTGAATCGCCGCCTGACGGTCCACATCGGCATGCGTTATGAAATTCAATACGCGCGCACCGAGCGTTACAACCGCTTAAACACCTTCGATCCGAATATCCAGAGCCCGTTGGCGGCCCGCGCGGGCTTACCTCTCACCGGCGGCCTCGTCTTCGCATCGCCGGAAAATCGCGGCGCGTGGAACACCCAACTCGACGGCTTTGCACCTCGCTTCGGCCTCGCTTACAAGATCAGCGATAAGCTCGTCTTCCGCGGCGGCTATGGCATCTTCTACCCGCAGGGCGGCAACACGCAAAACAGCGGCTTCTCGGCCTCCACGGCTTGGGTGAGCACGTTAGGCGGCGGCGGTCTGCAACCGAATCCGGCGGCGCCATTGACGAACCCCTTCCCCCAAGGCCTCGCCACGCCCACCGGCGCTAGCTTGGGCGCGGCAACTCTGGTTGGCGAATCCATCGGCGCGATGTATTCCTACTACCCGAATGCCTACGTGCAAAACATCTCTGCGGACTTCCAATACGAAATCCAGCGCGGTATGGTGCTCGAAATCGGTTACTCCGGCTCGCAGGGCCGCAAGCTTTTGCTGGGCACGGGCGTCAACATCAACCAACTCCATCCGCAGTATCTGAGCCTCGGCGCGCAACTCGATCAGCCGGTAACCAATCCGTTCTTCGGCGTGATTCAAACTGGCGTGCTCAACGGCGCGACAGTGCCGCGCCACCGCCTGCTCCGCCCTTACCCGCAATTCAACGCGGTGAACCAGGGCGCGAACATTCCCGGCGGCGGCAGTTCCTTCCACGCCATGGTGCTCCGCTACAACTGGCAGATCGCCGGCGGATTGAACTTGCTAACCACCTACCAATGGTCCAAGGCCATTGACGATGCCTCGGAATGGCAAGGCTGGGAAGTGGGCGATACCCTTCGCAACGCGTATGATCGCAGCGTGGACCGCTCCATCAGCGCGCATGACTTGCCGCAAAGCTTCGTGAGCGCCATGGTCTACGACTTGCCCGTCGGCAAAGGCAAGAAGTACCTGGCCTCTATGCCCGGCGTCGCCAACGCCGTTCTCGGCGGCTGGCAGATTTCGAGCATCGTTCGCCTGGGTTCCGGCTTGCCCTTGGGCTTCACGGCGAACAACACGCTCTCCGCTTATGGATTCGGCGTACAACGTCCGAACATCTCGGACTTGAAGTTGCTGAAAGTGGATAACCCCACTCCCGACCGCTGGTTCAATGTCCAGGCTCTTTCGCAGCCCGGCACTTACGAAATGGGCAACATGACGCGCTGGACTCCGAACGTTCGCTTCGGTCCTACGCGGCATTGGGATATGGCCATCCTCAAGAACTTCCGCATGGGCGAGCGATTCAAAGCCCAGTTCCGCGCGGAAATGTTCAACGCCACCAACACGCCGCAGTTCGGGCGCGCCAGCACCAACATCAATGCGGGTGACGTAGGCCGTGTCTCCGGCACGACCAACGTCGGTCCGCGCAACGTTCAGTTAGGGCTTAGGATTCAGTTCTAAAACTAGGTCCTAAGTTTCGACAAGATCGGAAAGCGTCTCGCCAGAGGTCCGGCAAACGCATCGAGGGCTAAACTCAGTTCCTCGATGCGCAACAGCCGGGCGCTGGCGAGAAACGTTATGACCCCTAAGGGAATCGCGATCAACAATTGCAGCAAGTATGGCCAAGAGCCGATGAATTGCGCCGCGCCCCAAACCACGGCCCCCATCCCCAAACTCGCCACCCCCACCCGCCACAAACTATTCCACAGAGCCCAACCGTAAAGCCCTTCCACCTTGGCGCGAATCAGCAGAAACAACGCCACCGCGCTAAACAGCGCGATACCCGAAGTCGACAGCGCGAGTCCCGCGTGCCCCAAGCCCAAAACCCGCACCATCAAAACTGCCAACGCATAGTTCACGATGACGCTCGCGATGGAGACCATCATCGGCGTACGGGAGTCCTTCAACGCATAAAAAGCGGGCGTCAATACCTTGATGGCCGCGTAACCTGCCAGGCCGATGCAAAAGCAGGAGAGCGCGTAAGCCGTCTGCTCCGTATCGTAAGTCTGGAACATGCGGCCCTCGTAGACCGCGCCGATCATGGGCTTGCTCACCAGCACCAGGCCCACGGAACTGGGCACCGTCAGCAAGAAGACCAGTCCCAACGAGCGCGAGAGCGTGCGACGGAATTCGTCGAAGTTTCCAGCACTAGCGCTGCGCGAGATCGCCGGCAGCGTCGCACTGGCGATCGCCACCCCAAAGAGACCCAAGGGCAGGTGCATGAAGCGGAAGGCGTAACCGATCCAACTCACCGGTCCGTCCGCGCCGCGGATGGGATCGACGATAGAAGACGCAACGCTCGAATTCACCAGCACGTTGATCTGCGTCGCCGCGCTACCCAGGATCGCCGGCCCCATCAAGCGCAAAATTTGCCGCAGTCCGGGATCGCTGAAATCGAAAACCGGTTGGAAGCGGAAGCCGGCCTTGATAAGCGCGGGCACTTGGAAGCCTAGCTGCAAGGCGCCGCCCACGATCACGCCCCAGGCCATGCCCTCGATGGGAGAAAGGCCCAACTGCGGGCCGAAGCCCACGCCCAGCAGCAGACCGAAAATCACGCTGCCGATGTTGAAGAAGGTGCTCGATAGCGCGGGCACGGCGAACTGCTTCAAGGCATTCAAGATGCCCATCGCTTGCGCGGCCAGCGCCACCAGCAGCAGGAAGGGGAACATGATGCTGGTGAGGTGCGCGGCGAGTTCGGCCTTGCCTGGCGTTTGGTTGAAGCCGGAGGCGGCCAACGAAACCAGCCACGGGCTGAAGACCGCGCCGAGCAGGCACATCAGACCCACAAAAAGAATCAGCGCGGTGGCGACCAGGTTCGCCAGACGCGCGGCCTCTTCGCGGCTCTTGTTTTGCAGATAGTCCGTGAAGACCGGCACGAAGGCGCTCGAAAGCGCGCCCTCGGCGAAAAGGTCGCGCGTCAGGTTCGGAATTTGAAAGCCGATGCGAAACGCGTCATACGGCATCGATGCGCCGAAGAGCCGGCTCATCACCATCTCGCGCACCAGGCCGGTGATGCGCGAAAGAGCCACGGCGAAGCTCATGATGCCCGCCGAGCGGACTACGCCTTTACTGACCGCTGCCGCCGATTCGGCGGCGTTATGCGACGCTGCGCTCAGGAGGAGGCTCCGTACTTCTCAAGAAAGTGCGCCACCGTCTTGATCCCCAAATAGTAGTTCGCCAGGCAGTATTTCTCATTCGGCGAATGCAGTCCATCGTCGGGCAATCCGAAGCCCATCAGCACCGTGGGAATGCCGAGATGCGTATGGAACTCGCCCACAATCGGAATCGATCCGCCGGAGCGCGTGAAGACAGTCTCCTTGCTCATCATTTCCGTGAACGCCTCGGCCGCTTTGTCGATGGCGGGATGATTGGGGTCCACGACCAGGCCAGGCGAGAATGACAACACCTTCACTTCGGCGCGAATGCCAGCGGGGGCGTTCTTCGCGACGAAATCCTTCACGAGCGCGACGATCTTCTCCGGCTCCTGATTCGGCACCAGGCGCAACGATACTTTCGCCGTGGCCGTGGCGGGGATTACGGTCTTCGCGCCTGCGCCTGTGAAGCCACCCGCAATGCCGTGGACTTCCAGCGTGGGCCGCGACCAGACGCGTTCCAGGATCGTGCGATCCGGCTCGCCCGTCAAGCGCGTGGAGCCGACTTCCTTTGCTAGAAAATCCTTCTCGTCGAATGGCAGCCTTGCCCAGGATTCTTTCTCCGCCGCCGCGGGTTCCGCGACATCGTCATAGATGCCGGGAATCAGAAGCCGCCCTTCGGAGTCCTTCGCTTTCGCCAGCAACTCAATCAGCCCATAAACCGCATTCGGCGCCGCGCCGCCATACAGGCCGGAATGCAAATCCCGCGCTGGCCCCTGCGCTTCGATTTCGAGATACACCAAGCCGCGCAAACCCACGCAGAGCGTCGGCAAGCCGGGTGCATAAAGCGCTGTATCGGAAACCAACGCCACATCCGCTTTCAATTTTTCTTGATTCTTGGGCACAAACGCTGAGATCGACTTGCCGCCGATTTCTTCCTCGCCCTCGATCAGGAACTTCACATTCACCGGCAGCTTGCCATGCACCGCCATCAACGCTTCGATGGCCTTCACGTGCATGTAGAACTGACCCTTGTCGTCCACCGCCCCACGCGCATAGATATTGCCTTCGCGCAGCGTCGGCTCAAAGGGCGGGCTTACCCAGAGTTCGAGCGGGTCCGGCGGCTGCACATCGTAATGCCCATAGCAAAGCACCGTCGGTTTTCCTGCAGCATGCAGCCAATCGCCATAGATCAACGGATGCCCATCGGTGGGAATGATCTCTACGTTTTCGAGACCGGCTTCTCGCATCTTCCGCGCGGTAAACTCCGCCGCGCGCGCGACATCGCCTTTGTGCTCCGGCAGCGTGGACACGCTGGGGATCCGGATCAGATCGAAAAGCTCGTTGAGCAGACGGGATTCGGCTTGGTCGACCCAAGCATTGATCGGTGCGGACATGACGGGAAACTTCAGTTTATCCCGTGCGTCTTTATTGCACGCGAATGACTACGATGCCGCGCTGGCGGCGGTCTTCGCCATAGCCCACGGCCTCCACGCTGTTCGTCTTGGGATTGAAGCGCATCGGTACGTTCACCTGTTGCTGTCCGGCCGCTGGCGGCAACGGCCCCACAAACGCCACGCCTTCCGGATTCGGCACGATCTCTAAGTCCCCGTTCACCAGATCGTAGATCAAGACTTGAGCACCGTTGTTGCCAGTCAGCATCCCGCGCGCAATCAGCTTGCGCAACCCTTGCGCCACCGCAATGAAATTCACCGCCGCAAAGCCCTCCGGCGTGGGCAACAACTTCGCCTCAGTCCGCTCCAAGTCGAAGACAATCAGGCCCGCGTCCCCCGGCGTGCGATTGTTCGCCGCCGCCACGATCAGGTTCATCGCAGGTACAGGGTTGTTGCCCGAGAAGTTGTTCACCCCCGATGGCAAGTCGAAGCGGAACGCCGTCTCGTTCACACCGTCCAGCGCATATAAAGTATCCGCCGTGTTGCGCCGCGCCGGGTCCGTATTGCTGCCGAGCAAAAAGTCGTTCATCTCCAAGGCCCCGCCAGTTACGTTTAACTGCCCCGAGCCGGGCAGCGCGATCATGTTGAACTCGCGCGCCGCCAAGTCGAAAATCGCGTAGCCGTCCGCGGGGCAGGGGTTCTTGAACGTCCTCTCTTCCACACGCGAAGCGAGCAGGGCAATCCGCCGCGCAAGTTCCAGGTTATAAACCGGCATCTGCGCAATGCAGGCGGTGAAAGTCCATCCCTCGGGCAATGGAATCGCGCGCGCTTCTCCTTCGGCCGGAAAATGCACGAAGCCATGCTTGCCCTCGGGCCCGATCGCGGCCGCGTAGTAGCTGCGCGGGCCGCCGTCGAAATAGGTGGGCGTCGGTTGCCGCAACGGCGCTTGTTGCATTCCTGGATTCGTGGGCGGCGCGGGCGCCGTCAGCGGCAGCCATCCTTCTGGAAACTCGCGCTGCGCCTGCACCTCAATCTGCGCGTTCAACACCGCCAGTTTCGCCTTCTTGGGATTATCGAGCGCATCCCCCACGGTCACCAGAATCTGGTTGTTGAATATGGACGGCATGCTCAAAACCTCCGTCAGGCCCTCGCCGAGGTCGAGGTTGTTCAAGCGTCCCACAATGTTCTGCGCCGCACCTGGATTCAAGACCGGATTCGCCGGTGGCTCCCGCTCCGTCACTGCACCGCTTTCGCTATCTATCTCATAAATCTTGCCCTGCACGTTCCCCGCAAAGGCCCCATTCGGCGCGGCCGTCAAATTCTGCACCGCTTCCGGCAGCGAGACCTCCAAAGTCTCCTTACCTGGCCGCCAAATGCGCAACTTGTCGCGTGCGCCTTCCAATGCCGCCACAGTCGTCCCATTCATCGCCTCGACAAACGGCGTCAACATCTGCGCCTGCGGAATGGTAGGGCAGCCCTCGATCGTCGTTGCCTTGCCCTCTACTGCATCAATCCAAAAACTCGGATAACACCCGTTCTGCCCTCTTTGCCCCGCAGCCGTGAGATAACGGCCATTCACATCAGTCGAACGCAAACTACGCAGCGCAGGCGCGCCTTCGGGCAACCCCACGAACAAGACTTCCGCCTTCGCGTTCCGGCTCCCCGAAGGCAACGCAATCGAATTCGCATTGTTCACCGCCAGCAGCACAGGCGTATTCGCACCCATCGCAGCTGCAGGAATCTCAATCGCAAACACCCCCGGCTTATCCTCTAGCGCCTTCACTTCCGCTTCCACCAACTTCCCATCCACAAACACCTTCACCGGCTGACGCGGCGCCATGTTCTCATCCACCGCCCCCAAGCCCGACGCGAACAAACGCAACTTCCCCGCCGCAGTCTCCTGCGCCGGCGGCCCATAGCCTTCGCCATTCTCCGTCTGCAAACTCGGCACCAGCCCCGCCACCTGGACACGCGCGCCCCGCGAACTCGCCTCGCCTTTTCGCACCACCACATTCGCTAGCCCGTTTTGAAATTCCGGAGGCAACTGCGCCACAATCTCCGTGACCGTCGCGGACAACACCCGCGCCTCCCGATTATTCACCAGCACCGTCACCGGCTCCGCCAGATTCAATCCTCGAATCCTCACCACTCCACCCGCACCTACCAACGAAGGCGCCGGCGTCTGCGTAAAGGCATTCACCACGCCCCTCGGCTGCACAATCGGATTCGTCGGAACTTGAGCAGAAACCACGCAGGCAATGAGACCCGCCAGCAAACGCATAGAAAAAGGAAACCCGTCCGTTATGCTAATGTTTCGTGGCGATGGATGCAATCCGCTTTACCTGTCAAAAAGGCTGCACGAAGTGCTGCGAGGTAAAGGGCTATGTCTATCTGACGGAAGAAGATGTCTCCGCCGCCGCAAAGTACCTCGGCCTCCCGCAAGCGGATTTCGAATCGCAATTCATATATAGAACGAAGCATATGCGCCGCATTCGCAAACCTCGCGGCGCCAAGCAATGCCCCTTTCTGGACGCCAGCGGCTGTACCATACATCCCGTCAAGCCCGTCCAATGCCGCCTCTTCCCCTATTGGCCGGAACTCGTCGAAGACCGCAAAGCCTGGGCGCGTACCGGGAAGTGGTGCCCCGGTATCGGAGTGGGAAAACTGGTTCAAATTGGAACGGCCTTGGAGAAGGCCAACGAGATGAAGGTCCGCTACCCCGAAATCTACGAGGACTAAGCGGTTTTGCCACAGAGCGCCAAAATATTGGCGCTTCCGTGTAATTCCTGCGGCGCAATACCGCGCCAAACCCGTTTGGCACGACAAGTGCAATACCCATGTCGTATGGTGGACCCGATCCAACCCGGCATGGAGCAATACCTCAATCTTTTGGCCTCCCGCCAGAAGCTAGTTGCCTCCAACATTGCCAACGCCGAAACCCCCGGCTATCACAGCAAAGACATCGACTTCCAATTCGAGTTCCAATCCCTGGCCGCTACCTACGGCCCCAAGGCAGAACCGAACGTTATCGAAACCCCCGGCTTGAAAGAACGCAACGACGGCAACAACGTCAGCATGGACCGCGAAATGCGTCTGCTGAGCGAGAACGCCCTCCGCTTCCAGTTCGTCACGCAGATGATGCGCAATCAAGTCGGCCAATACCGCAAGGCTCTGCAGTCTTCCCGAGGATAAACGAGGATAACCCCACCCCATGAGTCTCTTTGAAACCCTCAGCGTCAGCGCTTCCGGCATGAGCGCCCAGCGCGCCCGCACCGAGTTGCTTGCCCAAAACATTGCCAACTCTGAAACAACACGCACCCCCGAAGGCGGCCCCTACCGCCGCCAGGACATCGTCTTTGAAACCGCGCCCGTCCAACAACCCTTCGGCAGCGTTTTCGCCAGCGCCATGGAGCATGGCGCCCCGGGCGTCCGCGTCAGCGAAGTCTTGCTCGACAGCAAGGAACCCATCCGCCGCTACATGCCCGGCCACCCGGACGCCGACGACAAAGGCTACGTCGCTTTCCCTAACTTCAGCCCCATCGAAGAAATGGTGGATCTCCAGAACGCCAGCCACAACTTCAACGCCAACATCACCGCCGCCAGCGCCATCAAAGACATGATTTCGCGCTCCATCGACTTGCTCAGAGGTTAGAACCATGGACTTCGCAATCGGCAAAGCCCTCGAACACGTAAAGATGCTGGAACCGCTCGGCTCCAGCGCACAAAATGGCCCCGTCGGCGGCCTCCAATTCGGCTCGGAATTCGCCCGCGCCCTCAATGAGGTCAAATCCTCGCAGGTCGAAGCGCGCTCGCAAATGCAAGCCTTCCTGAACGGCGAACAATCGGATCTCCACCAAGTCGCGCTGTCGGCTCAGAAAGCGGAACTGCAATTCGAAACCATGCTCGAATTTCGCAACAAGTTCCTGCAGGCCTATCAGGAAATGATGCGCATGTAGCGCATCCGCTAACGGACTACACGCTTGGAACCTCTACGCCAAATCTGGGAACGCCTCACGCCCCGCCAGCGCATCCTCATCGGAGTCGCCCTGGTGGCCGTGCTCGGCGGTCTCTACGCCTTCACCCGCTATCAGAAAGAGAAGGACTACAAGCCTCTCTTTACGCATCTTGCCGCCGAAGACGCTGGCACGCTGACGGCGAAGTTGAAGGAGAAAGGCGTCGAGTACCGGCTCTCTGAAGACAGCTCCAGTGTCCTGGTGCCCAGCGCCCGCCTTGCCGAGTTGCGTCTGGAACTGGCCGCCGAAGGCCTCCCCCGCAGCGGCCGCATCGGCTTCGAGCTTTTCGACAAAACAAATTTCGGCCTCACCGAATTCGCCGAACAAATCAACTACCAGCGCGCTCTCGAAGGCGAACTCGAGCGCACCATTGCCAGCCTTCGCGAAGTCGAGCACTCCCGTGTTCACCTCACCCTCGCCAAGAAGAGCGTCTTCGCCGCCGAACGCAAGCCCGCCAAGGCCAGTGTCGTCCTGAAGCTCCGCGACACCGCCCGTCTCACTCCCGCCTCAGTCCAGGCGATCACGTTCATGCTTTCGAGCGCCGTTGAAGAGCTCGCCCCCGAACATATCAGCGTCATCGATCAAAACGGTTCGCTACTAAGCCGCCCTCGTAAGAGCCTCACCTCCGACGAAGAAATCCCCGAGCTCTTGATGGATTATCGCCAGAAAGTCGAAAAGGACCTGCTCCTTAAGGTGCACGAAACCCTCGGCCCACTGCTCGGCGAGGAACGCTATCGCGCCGGTATCACCGTCGATGTCGACATGACCAGCGGGGAATCAAGCGAAGAAACCTTTGACCCCGAAAAAGCCGTCGTCGTCTCAGAACAAAAGACCGAAGACATCAGCGGCTCGCCCGTCAGTGCCGGCGTTCCCGGCACCGCCTCCAACCTGCCGCGCCCGGTTTCTCGACCCGCCGGGAGCGGCTCCAGCGCCCAACGCAAGACCGAAAGCACCAACTACCAGGCCAGCCGTTTCATCAAGCGCATGAAGCTGCCGCAAGGCACGCTGAAGCGAGTCAGCCTCTCGGTTTTGCTCGACCAGCCCGTCCGCTGGGACGGCATCGGCGCCAAAGCCAAACGCATCTTTGAACCCCCCAGTCCCGAAAAGATCAAGACCATCAAGGACGTCCTGAGCGCCGCCATCGGCCTCGTTCCCGACCGCGGCGACGTCGTCATCATCGAATCTCTAGCCTTCGACGCCACCTTGCGCAGCACTCCCCCTGCCGCCCCATTGCCGCCAGCGCCACCCAAACCGGTCATCGAAATTCCCGCGCAATTCCAGGTCTACCTCCCCGCGCCTCTAAAAGACCCAAACATCCTTCTAGCCGCTCTCATCGGCTCGGGCCTAGTCGTCTTCTTCCTCGGCCTCGCCGTCTTCTGGTTCCTGCGCCGCAAGAAGAAAAAGGTCAGCGCCTCCAAAGGCCGCGACGAACTCACCGGCGCGGACGGCCACGCGCTGCCGCCCGCCGAACCAGGCGACACCCGCAGTTTCGAAGAGCGCCTCGCCGAACAGCAAGACCTCCAACGCCGCTTGGAACAAGTCGAACTCGAAAAGCTCAAGCTTCCCCACGTCACTACGCAAAAGGGCAAAATTCTGGCACAGCACATCACCGACGAAGCGAAGAAAGACCCCATGATGATCGCGCATATCCTGCGCACCTGGCTCCACGAGGACCACTAAGCGATGCCCGAACTCAGCCTGCCCGAACGCGCCCCCGCCCGCCCAGAGGACATTGCGCCCGAAGATCCTACAGTCCGTGTCAACCTCCCCGGCGCAAAAAAGGCCGCCATCCTCCTCATCATCCTGGGCGAGGAACTAACCAGCGCCGTTCTCCGCGAAATGGACGAAGCCGAAGTCCACCGCATCGGCCAGGAACTCGCGCGCGCTCAGGCCGTCCCCGCGAACATCGCCGAAGGCGTCCTCGAAGAGTTCTACCAGATGTCGCTCGCCCAGCAATACGTTTTGAAGGGCGGCGTCGACTACGCGAAGAAAGTCCTGATGAACGCCTTCGGCCCCGAAGAAGCCAAGAAGATCCTCGACCGTCTCCTCAAGCAACTCGGCGGCGAAAACCTCAGCTTCGACGCCCTGCAGAAGGCCGACCCCACCCAGCTCGCCAAGTTCATCCACAACGAACACCCGCAAACCATCGCGCTCATCCTCTCGCATCTCAACCCGTCGCAAGCCGCCGGCCTCCTTTACGCTCTTCCCGGCGAAATCCGCGCCGACGTCGCCCTGCGCATGGCAAACCTCGAACAAATTTCGCCGGATATCATCGGCAAAATCGCCACCATCATAGGCCTCAAGCTCAAGGAGATCGGCGACTTCAGCCGCGAAAGCACCGGCGGCGTCCAGGCCGTCGCCGAAATGTTTAACCGCCTCGATTCCGGCACCAGCAAGGAAATCCTCGAAAACCTCGAAGGCATGAACGGCCAAATGGCCCAAACCATCCGCCAACTCATGTTCGTCTTCGAGGACATGCTGATGGTCGACGAGCAAGGCATCAAGGAACTCCTAGCCCGCATTGACCGCAAGCTCCTCACCGTCGCCTTGAAAGGCACCAGCGAAAAGCTCCGCGACCACTTCCTCACGGCGATGTCCCAACGCGGCGCCGAAATGCTGAAGGAAGACATGGACGCCCTCGGCCCCGTGAAGATCCGCGAAGTCGAATCCTCGCAGCAGCAAATCATCACGGTCCTCCGCCAGCTCGAAAACGAAGGCGTCGTCAACCTGAAGGGCACCGTCGGAGAGCAGTATGTCAACTAACGAAGGGCGAATCCGGGACGGTCGTACGGAAAATCGCACCCCCGCGCCCGCCGGACGCATCTCGCGCATCCTCGCCTACGGTGAGGCCAAAGACATCGGCATCGCCCCCTGGCTGCTCGAAGAAGTCGATGGCGACCGGCAAAACCCGCTGCCTTCGCCGCCCAACAGCCCGCTCCGGCGCCCGACACCCGAGAACTCGAACAACGCTTCGCCCAAACCGAACAGCGTCTGCGTCTTGAAGCCCACGACGCCGCCGACCGCGCCCGCCGCGAAGCCGAAGCCCGTTTCGCCGCGAAACTCGAGAACGAAGTCGAACCCTGGCTCCGTCGCATGGCCGCCACCATCGAAGACATCGCTACGGTCCGTCATAAATACATCGCCGACAGCGAAGAGAAAGTCGTCCGCCTCGCCATCGCCATCGCCCGCCGCATCCTCCATCGCGAAATGCAAGTCGATCCCCTCGCCCTCCAAGGCCTCCTCCACGCCGCCCTCGAACAAAGCGAACTCCGCGAAGTACAAAAGATTCTTCTAAACCCCCAGGACCTCGAAGCCCTCAAACCTCACATCGCTAGGCTCAATCTCCCACCCCGCGTCGAAATCGCCGCCGAACGCTCCCTGGAACGCGGCGCCCTCCTCATCGAAAGCACCGGCGGCACTCTCGACGCCAGCGTAGACTCTCAACTCGACGAAGTCGAACGCGGCTTCATCGACATGCTCGGCCGCAAATAAACCCCATGTCCACCCCCTCTCTCCCCCTCGAAAAATACCTCGACAAGCTCCGCGTCTCGAACCTCTTGCTCAACAAAGGCAAAGTCACCGACGTCTCCGGCGTCCTCGTCGAAAGTGCCGGGCCCGCCGCCGCCGTCGGTGACTTCTGCGAAATCCGCCTGCCTGGAATTGCATCAGCCCGCAAATCCCTCCGCAGCCAAGTCATCGGCTTTCGCGAAAACCGCACACTCCTCATGCCGCTCGAAGATACCGGCGGCCTCGCTCCTGGTTCCGAAGTCATTGCCCGTCCCGAAGCAGCCAAGATCGGCGTTGGCCCCGCCCTACTCGGCCGCGTCCTCGACGGCTTCGGCCAACCCATGGACGGCGGCCCGCCCATCCCTGCCGAAGCTCATTACGATCTCTACTCCGAACCTCCCGGCCCTCTCGAACGCGACAACATCACCGAACCGCTCGTCACCGGCATCCGCGCCATCGACAGCCTCCTCACCTGCGGCCTCGGCCAGCGCATCGGTCTCTTCGGCGGATCCGGCGTCGGCAAAAGCACTCTCATGGGCTCCATGTGCAAGAACCATTCCGCCGACGTCGCCGTCATCGCGCTCATCGGAGAACGCAACCGTGAAGTGAAATCCTTCCTGGAAGACGAGCTCGGCCCCGAGGGTCGCCAGCGCACCGTGATGATCGCCGCCACCAGCGACCGTCCCGCTCCCCTTCGCCTCCGCGCCTGCTTCGTCGCCCTCGCCGTCGCTGAATACTTCCGCGACCAAGGCAAGAACGTCCTCCTCGTCATCGACTCCGTCACCCGCCTCGCGATGGCCCAGCGCGAAATCGGCCTCGCCGCCGGCGAACCTCCAGGCCAGAAGGGCTATCCGCCCAGCGCCTTCCAACTCCTGCCCAAAATCTTCGAGCGCGCTGGAAAATTCCCCACCGGCTCCATCACCGGCTTCTTCACCGTCCTCGTCGAAGGCGACGACTTCAATGAACCCGTCTGCGACACCGTCCGCGCCATCCTCGACGGCCACATCATCCTCTCCCGCCAACTCGGCTCCATGGGCCACTACCCCGCCATTAACATTCTCGACAGCGTCAGCCGCCTCCAATCCAAACTCGCCCAACCCGAACACAAAAAAGCCGCCCGCGACCTCCGCGAAGCCCTCGCTAGCTTCGAACGCGCCAGCGACCTCATCCAGTTGGGCGCCTACGTGCAAGGAACCAATCCAATGCTCGACTCCGTCATCGCCCACCGCGCCCAAATCGATGCTTTCCTCCGCCAGGATTCGCACGAAGTCGCCGGCTTCGCCGATACCCTCGATCGTTTACACAACTTAACGAAACTCCTCCAAACGCAAGGCGCTCCTCCTGCATCCAATCAAGCAGCGCTACAGAGACGCTAATCGCGAAAGGTAATTCATGAAACGCTTTGCCTTCCGCCTCGAACGCGTCTTGGACCTGCGCCGTATGGAAGCCGACATGGAACAAAATAAACTCGCCGCTCTCGAAGTCGAAATGGAAAAGCTCCGGGATCGCCTGCGTTCCCTCACCGACGCCTACCAGCATCAGGTGAGCATTGTCAGCACGGATCCGTACGAACGAACCCAACTCAACGACTACCGTCTGCGCTTCGAATCCACCCACCGCCAGGTCGAAGCCGACCTCCAACAGCGCCAACGCGCCGCCGAAATCCAGCGCGCCCAATACATCGCGGCCCGCCAAAAAGTCGAAGTTCTCGAAAAGGTCAAACGCAAACAAAAGGAAGACTGGGAACGCCAACTCCAAAAAGAACTCGACGACATGGCCATGGATAGTTTCCTCGCGCGCTGGAGCCCCCCTTCCACCTCCCGCCAGTAAGGAGCTGACAACCGTCAGCAAACCGTCATCGATCTATGATATGATCCAACTGAGTCTTAGTTTCGGCTAAGACGCTCTTTCAACCTATCGGTACCTGGCCGCCCTTCCTGGAGGACAGTCCCAGCCGGACTGCGGGCGCGGCCTTTCGAACCCCTGTAGATTCACATCGTTTGAAATGTATCTGAAATCGAGAATCGAGGTGTCTCTTGACAGAAGAACGACGTGTCGCCAAACAGCTCCTGCTGGCCAGCGACTTCGATCACACACTTAGCTTTAATGACTCGGGCGTCGTCCTAAGCGAACTCTTGGGGATCCAAGGCTTCCGCGAGAAAATCGCCGAAGTCTCCCGCAAGAACTTCATCCAACAAGGCGGCGAGTTGAGCTATCTACTGCTCCACGACCCCGAATATCGACAGGTCCGCCGCGAACACTTAATAGAAGTAACAGCTTCGACAACTTCCGCTGCTCCTTCCACGTCATCAGCGCCGCGCCGGAAGAAGTCATCCAAAGCGCGCTCGAAAACATCGTCCCCCGCGAAAACATCTACGGCACCAAGCTGCACTATCACAGCGAAACCGCCGAAATCTGCGGCATCGAACGCGTCACTGCCGGCTTTGGCAAAGTAGCCGTTCTCGATGAACTCGTCACCGCGCAAAAAATCAGCCGCGATCAAATCGTCTACGTCGGCGACGGCTCCAGCGACATCCACGTCATGCTCCACGTCAATCGCTACGACGGCCTCACCATCGCCGTCAGCGAAGCAAAAGTCATCTCGCAGATCGCCAAGCGCACCGTCCTCTCCGACGACGCCCTCAGCGTCCTGGTCCCCGTCCTCGAAGACCTCGCGGGCTGGAATTCCAATCGCATCCGCGCCCTCTTCGAAGCCCACGGCTTCGCGGTTCAGGAATGGGACAAGGTCCGCACGGACTGGCTCACCATCGAACCCGTCGCCGACCACAATTCGCTATCCACGCAATAATTAGGTACTCACGCTCATGCAACCGAAACCCGAATGGATCGGCTGGGTCGCCACCGCCGCCTTCACCAGTTCCTACTTCACCAGTAACCCCACCCGCATCCGCCTCATCCAGGCGGTAGCGGGTGGCCTCTGGCTCAGCTACGGCGTCGTCATCGGCGCCATGCCCGTCATCGTCGCCAACGTCTTGGTCGTCAGCGCCGCCCTCTTCACCATGTGGCGCGGCCGCCAAGCCTAGCACTGCTGATTTTTCGAACCGAATAGAATCTCCAAGGGGGACATACCTGCCCGTAGGGCGGTGTGTCCCCCGGCGCAACCATCCCAACCCCAGCCAATCGCGCCAACGATATACTGCCCCCAGCAGTCTAACCATGTTGACCCTCAGCGCCCTCCTCCTCCTCGCCGCTTCCGATTACTTCCCCCCACCCGACGCCAAAGGCGGCTGGCGAACTCTCAACGACCCCGCCCAAATCAAAAAGCTCACAGGCCTCGACGTATCGAAGCTAGACGAAGCCTTCGCCTACACCCAAACTTCCAGCCAGCACGGCGGCCTCCTCGTCGTCCGCCACGGCTACCTCGTCTACGAAAAATACTTCGGGCGCGGTCATCGCGAAGCCCTCCCCGAACTCGCCTCCTGCGGCAAAGCCTTCACCACTGTCGCCACGGGCATGATGCTCAAGCAAAAGCCACAACTCTTCCCCAACGGCCTGGACGAAAAAATCTACTCCCCCAAGTACCTCCCCGAGCAAGCCTTCCCGCTCGACGACCCACGCAAATCCCATATCTCCCTCGGCCAAGTCCTCTCCATGTCCGCCGGCCTCAAGGGCCAAAACCCTGTCTTCATAAACGACCAGAAGCACACCTGGGAAAACCCCACCATCGACAACGGCCCCTGGTCCACCACCGACGATTTCGCCCTCAAGCAACCTCTCTGGTGTAACCCCGGCGACTGCTATTCTTACTCCACCGCCTCCAGCCACATCCCAGCCATCATCGTCCGCAAAGTGATGGGTATGGAAATGGAAGACTTCATGCGCCAACACCTCACCAAACACCTCGGCTTCGGCGATTGGGGCTACGCAATGTACCGCCCGAAACTCAAAGGCGGCATCGACGCCAACGGCCGCATGTTCCACACGCCCGGCGGCGGCAGCATCGCCGTTCGTGCCACCGACGTTCTGCGCTTCGCCTGGTTCATGCGCCACGAAGGCCGCTGGGGCAAACGCCAAATCATCGACCCGGAATTCGCCCGCATGTGCGGCCGCCAAGTGAAGTACAACCCCCACTCCAACCACAGCTTTAACTTCAACGTGAACGAACGCGGCGGCCTCGCCGGCGTTCCCAAGGACGCTTACTGGAAAGGCGGCGCCGGCGGCTACGCCATCTACGTCATCCCTTCCCTCGACATGGTCGTCTACAAGATGGGCGGCAACGAAAGCCAATACGACCCCGCCCTCACGCGCTTGCCCGTGCGCTACCAGTACGACGGCTCCCGCGACAATTGGAAGCCCACGCCCGTCGGCGACTCCACCGGCAAGACACTTCAGATGGTCGTCGCCGCCATCGTGAACTAAATCACGGCTAGTCGATCATCGCCGCCAACACTTGCCGCTGCTGCTCCTCCCGCGAAATCTTCGCCCGCCCATCGAACAATTGGTGGCCGTAAAAACCAAACTGCACATGGTTCCCGCCCGCGATCTTTACGTACCGCGTGCTCGGCGGCAACAACGAAACATCGCCCTCACCTGCCACGCCATCTTCCGTCGCTGAAATCTTAAGCACCGGAATCGTAATCGAGGCAAGGCTGAAGTCCCGCGGATGCGAAGTCCCTATCAGAATCAACCCCGCCAGGGGAACATTCCTCTCATGCACGAATCGCGCCGCTAACATCGCCCCCCGCGAGTGCCCACCCAGGCTCCAATCCCCACCATCCTGTACCGTCCTTGTAATCACGTCGAAAACACCCTTCACCTGCGCGTCGGTGCAGCCGCAATTCCACGGATACTTCAGCAACACCGCGCGATGCCCCGCCTCGGCCACCTTTCGCATCAGCGGACCATAAGCCTCCGGATCCACCATTCCACCGGGCAGAAAAATATACCTTTGTTCCGAGGCGATCCCCGCCGGCCGGAACTCCCAGCCGGCATCGCTCCGGATCACCAGTACTTTCCCCGTACTATCGAAAGTCCCCGCGGGCACTCCGCTCGCTCGATAACCCCACCACATCCAAGCCAGAAACGATAGCCCCGCGCCCACCCAAACGATGCGCAGCCATTTCTTCCAGTGCTTCATAAACCAAGACTAGCCGCTAACTCAATCCTCCTCCCCCCGCCGGTCACTACCAACTTTCCGTTCTCCACCACCACATCGTCCACCTTCGTCATCCCCTCCGGCACGCGCGTCCAAAACATCAGAAAGCGCGTCCCGATCTTGCCTTTGGCCGGCAGCCACCGGTACGCGGGCACGCCGAACAAGGACCCCATGGTCACCGCCGTCCTGCGCGAAACGTCGTAAGGCTGCGTGCCAAATTCCAACCCGCGCGACAGCGCCCCGCTCGGCGGAAAGTTCAACCACTCCTGCAGCCACGGATATTCCTCGCGCCGGAACACATAGCCCAGCATCATCTTGCTCTCCATGTTCAACGCCGTCACAAAGCCCAGGCGCCGCTTGGGATCCACCGTGCAGCCCGTATGGTCCATCGAATTCGGCGGATCGGGCACCAGCCGCACGTCCCGCATCGACCCATCGATCTTCGGCGCCATTGGATAGTTGAAGTCTCGACCGGAAACCAAGGTCCGGTTCGGCGGCTGCATTTGATGGGGACGGTTCTGGCACTGCCCCACGGAAGCGTCCACCACGGTCTTTCCCGGCGCCAGGAAGGGCGCGCCAATCGTTGCATGTTCCGCCCAGTTGATCGGCCGGTCGAATCCCAACAGACTCTCCAACTCGCTCGACACATAAACCACCTGTTCGCCGTCCACCAATTCCATCCGGCGCGTGAACACCTCCTGCACGATTGGCAGCGTCACGCGATAACTGAGGAATTGCTTTGTCCCCTCGCGACCGTTCCCGGTCTTCTCCCACGGCAAGCGGTGCGCCTCGCCATGTCCTTCCAGCCCCGCCTTCCTCTCATCGGGCGACGACGGGCCAAATCCATCCACGCAAACAAAGTGCCCCAAACTATCCCCAAACGTTCCCGTCCTCCCCGCTTCCCGCGCCATGCGAATCGGCTCCCACATCGGGTTTATCTTCTTCGCGTCGTCCTTGAGCAGCAGGCTCACAAACGCCCCACCCTTGTCCAGGGTAATCAGTTCAATCTTGTCGTTCGCCAGCAATGTCCCATCGCGGCCCTCGTATTTCACCTGGGCCAAAGCGCAACTTACCAAGCAGACACTGATCGCGATTCGCATGTTCTATCTATATCTCTTTGGAGTTCCCGGCGCGTAGAAGTCCTGCCAACCCAGCTTGCACGCTTCCATCATCTCGATGCCGTACTCGCTGCGCCGCAGATCCTCCGCGCCGCTGTTGCCCGTGCCCAGTGCGAACTTGCATCCTGCGGCCTTCGCCATCAGGATGAACTTCGCCTCCGGCAAACGGTAGCGGTCGTTCAACTCAATCGCGATGCCGCTCTTCGCGGCGGCGTCGATCACCCTCTGCATCCGCGCCTCCGTCCAGAGCTTCGTCCGCTGTCCATTCACGGCATCAGGCAGGAACGTAGGTATAGCGTAAATGTCGATCGGTTGGTCCCGCAGCATGAGCACCGTTCGCTCCACCAACTCATCCATGAATCTCTCGGCGTCCCTGATGGGACCCAAGTCTTCGGCGCGATACAAGCGTGTCCACTTACCCGAATCATCGGTCCAAATCATGCCGTCGTTGAAGATGTAGTCGAACGCATTGCAGGTCTCGCGCGAGAACTGCTTCATCCAATCTCCGCCCTCCGCCTGCATCCCCACAAACGCGGTCGATCCCTTCACGCTCTGCACAAATGCCATCGCCTGCGCATCCGTCCTCAGTTGGCTCTGCCGCCCGCAGTTCGCCGCCATGCCGTAGGCAATGCCATCGCGCCGCGAACGCTCCATCGCTTCCGCAAATCCAAAGCCCGTCTTGAAGTGGACATGCCAATCCACCATCGGGAAGTTCTTCACCCCCAGCGCCATCACCTTCCTCCAAGTCATATCCGCATCGAAGGTATTCGTGATGGGCGTCTCAGGCAGCTTCCGCACCCGGATCGTCCGATAGCGCACCTTCGAACCTGGGTCATGGCACTGCAACGCAAAGGTGCCTTTAACCTTCGAACCTGGGTCATGGCACTGCAACGCAAAGGTGCCTTTATCGAGATAACTTTCTGTCTCTTGCGACGGCGGCAGTACCACTGGCGTGGGCTCCGTATAGTCCACCGTCAGCACCCCGTTCACCCAGGTCTGCACATTCTTGCCCCGCACCACCACGCGAATCCAGAACCACTCCCCATCCTTGGCCATCTGCTTGTAGACGTTTCGCAAACCATAGAGCGAACCTGTCCGCTTCCGCTCCCGGTAAGTTCCCTCGCCTGCCGCCGTATTGTTGACTTGAACCTCGAAGCCCTTCTTAGGGAATCCCTGCTCCTGAAACGCAGTGTGGAAGTAGATGCCGGAATTGCACCCCGGCTGCGTCAATACCTCGGCCTCCAACTCGAAATCCTTGTAGACCTCGCCCTCATGAAAGAGATGCGAGACCTTACCATCGCCCAATAAACAGCCGCCCTCCACCCGCCAAGACGTTTGGTCTCCACTTGCCTTCCAACCATTCAGCGATTGCCCGTCGAAGAGATCCCTCCACCCATCCACCGCATACGCGGCGCCCGCCGCTAGCACGCTCAAAGCTCCACGTCGTGTCAACATCACTTCACCTCGATCTGAATCTTGCCCGCCGCCTCATATACCAGCACGACCTTACCGTTTCGTAACACTGCCACTGCCGGATAAGCGCCTTCGCTCGCCACTATGCCTTCCTTGTTCCGCAGGCCCGGCCCCTCCATCCACAGCACTTGCATTTTGCCGTTGCCCTGCCACGCGATGGGATGCTTGCCTTCCCCCAGTTCTACTTCCGCCGCGCCATCCCAAGCCGCGAAGATCTTCTTCTCTCGCCGCCAAACGCTAAAGATCTTGCCGCTCTCTCTATCCACCACGGCCATTCCCCCATCCATCGGACAAGCATTCAATACCCACTCGCCCAAACCCAGCTTCCGAGCCGCCCCGCCGTCCCATGCCTGAACGTACATGTCCCGCCGCCCATCGATCGAGTTGCGGAACATCACCCAGGCCTCTCCCTTCGCGTTCACCACCAAACTCGGATGACAACACTCACAAACCGATCCACTCGGCGACTGGTAAATTACTCGGTTCGCGCTCCACGTCTTACCGCCATCTGTGGACATCGTTCCTACGATCTTCGTCCCCTTCGATCGCAAATCCAGCCAAGCCGCGTAGACCTTGCCCCCGCCGCCAGCCATCGCATGCAGTCCCTCGCGCGCCGCGCCCTCCACATCGTTTAACTTGCTGCCCCCGCTCCATGATTTCCCTCCATCCTCGCTTCTCCAAAGCCACAGGTCCCCATCCGCACCCCGGCCTTTCTCTCCCCCAATAGCGCTCACAAGCACGATCTTGCCATCACGCACAATTCTCGGTCCACGCCGCATTCCTAACGACATCACTCCATGCGCCGGCAGCACTACGGGAGAGCCCCAACTCTTCCCTCCGTCCTCGGAATTCATCACGAATACTTCGTTGCCTCGGCCATAAGCTACCGACACTGCATTGCCGCTCGCCGCCACTTGCGGCTGTCTGCCTTCTGGAGCGACCAAACCAGCCACGAGAAAAAAAGCTAGAGACCACATGGCCCTATCCTAAAGCACCTGCGCTATCCTGCAAGTCGTGCTAAACACTTCAACACTTGTTCAAGTGATATTGCGAGTTCATATTCTTTTCTCAATAACGCTGGCTCTTCATGCCCAGGTCTCCTCCCGCACGGGCGCTGTCAGCGGCCTGGTGCTCGACATCCAAGGCGCGCCCGTTCCCGCCGCTTCCATTCGCCTCACCAGTGAAGACACCAACCAGTTCCGTGAACTGAAGTCCAACGCTGCCGGCGAGTTCCTCGCCGCCAACCTTCCCGCTGGCTTCTACGAAATCAAGATCGAAGCCCCCGGTTTCGGCCAGCGCGAATACAAGGAAGTCCTCATCGGTGCGGGCCAAACCGTCTCCCTCAAGGTCGAACTCCGCCTCGCCAGCGTCACCGAAAAGATGGAAGTCGTCGAAGAAGCTCCCGTCCTCGACACTAGCGCCACCAGCGCCTCCTCCTCCTTCGGCTACGAGCGCATGGAGCACTCCTCCGCCCAAGGCCGCAACTACGTGAACTTCGTCTTGAGCGCTCCCGGCATCGCCCCCGCCAGCGGCCAGTCCGTCGGCCGTAGCCCCGCCGCCGTCTGGAACGCCAACAACGACTCCGGCTTCACTTCCCAAGGCATCCGTTCCCGCAACAACAGCGTCTCCATCGACGGCACCGACAACCGTGACGAAACCACGGGCGCCGTCCGTGTCAGTGTCCCCCTCGAAATGGTGCAGGAACTCCGCATCGCGGGCACCACCGTCTCTGCGGAACTCGGCGGCGCCGCCGGCGGCGTCGTCAACGTAGTCACCCGCAGCGGTTCTAACGTCTGGCACGGCCACGGCGAGTTCCTCTTTATGAACGAAGCCCTCAATGCTCGCAACCCCGAGTTCGGCATCTCGGGCCGGCCTCGCTTGCGCCGCCAACAACCCGGCGCTTCCGCCAGCGGCCCCCTCTCCAAGGACAAGACCTTCTTCGCCGGTGCCTTCGAGATCTACCGCGAAGACTGCGACGAATGGAGCGAAGGTGTCAATCCCTTCGTCTTCCGCGCGGGCGAACGCAACTATCAATACTCCGGCAAGATCCAACACATCTTTAATCAAGTCCACTCCGGCAGCCTTCGCTACGCTTACTCTCTCGGCCGCGTCCGCAATGGCGTCCAAGGCATCGAGAACTACTCGGACTTCTCCGCTCGCGGCTCCTCCCGGGTCTCCGACCACGGCATGGTTGGCACCCTCTCCAGCGCCTTCACGCCGAATTTCCTCAACTCCCTGACATTCCAATACGGCCGCCGTGACTCGTCCCTCACGCCCAACTCCCGCAACCCCTTTGTCGAAATCCCCGGCGTGCTGAGCTACGGCCAGTCCTGGCGCCTCGACCAAACCCGCGACGAGAACCACGTCGAACTCGTCAACGGAGCCACCTGGATCCAAGGCCGTAACTCACTCAGCTTTGGCGCGAGCATCCATCGCGTCAACTTCAACGGCCGCCTGGCGAACCGCTTCAACAGCGTCACCATCAGTCCCTTCACCATCCAAGCCTTCGGCAACCCCGCTACCCAAATGAGCACCACCCCCGTAGGCTTCTGGATCAACGACCGCTGGCAAGCGCGCCGCGGCCTCACCGTCGAAGCCGGTCTTCGCTACGACCGACAATCCATGCCCGCCCCCTTCGCTGTCTCCAACCTCAACTTCGCCCCCCGCTTCGGCCTCGCCTGGAACCCCGGCGGAGACTCCAAGTGGGTCTTCCGCCTCGGCACCGGCTTATTCTTCGACCGCTTCCCCTTGAGCTACTTGAACGAAGCGATTCAGAAAGACGGCGTCAATGCTTACGAGATGTACAACGGCTTCCGCCACCGCTACATCGCCAGTTCCGACTTCCCGTCCACTTACGCCGCCAAGATCACCGCCGGCGCCGAGCGCCAATTGAAGGACGACACCACGCTCCGCGTCGAGTACTCACACACCCGCGGCCTCCATCTGCCGCGCATCCGCAACTGGCGCGCCACCCTGCCCGCCGAGTTCATGTTGGAGCAAACGGCGACTAGCACTTACGACGGAGTCACTGTCGCACTTACTCGTCGCATGACCAGCGAATTCGGCTACTTACTCTCTTACTCCGGCGGCCGCACCTATGACGACGGCAGCGACTTCGACGAACAACCCCAGAACCCCTTGAACCTCCGCGCCGAATGGGCCAAGTCCAAACAACACCAAGCCCATCGCGTCACCGCCACGGGTCTCTTCGAGTACGAAGAGTTTCATATCGTCCCCAGCTTCACCTTCGGCTCCGGCCGCCCCGTGCCCTATCTAGCCACCAGCGATATCTTCCAAACCGGCGCCTTCCCCCTCTCCGCCCGCGCCAACAACACCGCCCGCAACCCCTACCTATCCCCCGCTAACGCCAGCCTCGACGCCAGGTTCTTCAAGCTCTTCGCCAAGGACGACCGCAAAGAGAAACTCCAAGTCGGCATCGAAGGCTACAACCTCCTTAACCGCTCCAATCCCATCCGCTTCATCCCCTACGCCGGACCAAGCTACCGGGCCCCCATCGAATTCAGCTCCGCCCGCCAACTCCAATTGTTCCTCCACTTCGAGTTCTGAGTAGCCTCATGCCCGCTCACAATTGACGCAAGGTTCTTCAAGCTCTTCGCCAAGGACGACCGCAACGAGAAGGTCCAAGTAGCCATAAAAGGTTACAACCTCCTCAACCACTCCAACCTCATCCGCTTTATCTCCTGCGCTGGCCCCAGCCACCTAGCCCCCATAGAATTCAGCTTCGCAAGACAGCTACAACTCTTTCTCCACTTCAAGTTCTGAGCCGCCTTATGGCCGCTCCCCATTAAGCCGATAGCCTTGCATGGGCAAGTCTGTCTACGATGAGTCTCCCATCAAGCTCATCCGCAAAGTCCTCACCAGCCGCTCCCTCGGCCAAGTTCACTTCACCGGCGATCAGATCCGCAACTGGGTCCGCGCCGAGTACCCCGAAGTGACCGAAGAACGCTTCAAGACCAACCTCATCATCCTTTCTACAAACGACCCCAAAAGACTGGGCCACCCCGTTCACCTCGATCCAGACAACGACTTCCTTGTAGTCGTGGGGCCCAAGGCGTATCGTCTGTTCTGCCCAGGAAAAGACAAACATCCGTTAAAGCGGTCAAGCCCGGAAGCCATCAAGCGGGCGCGGAAGCTCGTAGGCGCTACGCTGAAGGTTGCAGCAGTCATTTAAGAAGCCTGAGATCATGAGCCCGGCGGGGCATTGGCCGCAACTTCGCGCCGCTGTGGAGGCGGGGGCGGATAGCGTCTACTTTGGGCTCGAGCATTTCACGGCGCGGGCTAAGGTTGGCTTCCATCTGGAGGAATTGCCCGAGGTCATGCGGACCCTGCATCGGCGTGGTGTGAAAGGCTACGTCACATTCAACACACTGGTCTTCGATCATGAGTTGAAGACCGCCGCCGATACGCTGGCGGCCATCGCTCAGGCTGGGGCCGATGCGGTGATCGTGCAGGATCTGGGGGTGCTCTCCCTGTGCCGCCAGCTTGCGCCGGACCTTGAGATCCATGCCAGTACGCAGATGAGTGTTACCAGCGTCGAGGGCGTGCGGCTCGCCCAGCGGCTTGGCGCGACTCGGGTCAATCTAGCCCGTGAGCTATCACTTGAAGACATCAGGCGCATCCGCGAAGCCACGGACTGCGAGCTTGAGATCTTCGTACACGGCGCCCTCTGCGTCGCTTACTCCGGCCAGTGCTTCAGCTCGGAAGCCTGGGGAGGGCGCTCCGCCAATCGCGGCCAATGCGCGCAAGCCTGCCGCTTGAGCTATCGCATGATCGTCGACGGCCAGCCGCAAGAACTGGTCGATGAGCGCTACCTGCTCTCTCCCGGAGACCTGTACGCTCTGGAGCGCATTCCGGATCTTCTGCCCTTGGGCATCTCGTCGCTCAAGATCGAAGGCCGCTATAAGGACGCCGAGTACGTCGCGATTACTACTGCTGCCTATCGAAAGGCCGTGGACGACGCATACCATCGCGTAACGCCCGAGGAGCGGGCCCGCTTGGAACAGGTTTACTCTCGTGGTTTGGGCGACTACTTCCTCGCCGGCACTGATCACCAGCGCGTCGTACGGGGACGCGCGCCACGTCATCGTGGACTTTTGATGGGCCGTGTCGAGCGAGTGATGGACAAGGTCATCGTTCGCTTGAATGACATGCACTCAGTGGCTCCACTGAAGCCCGGCGACGGCGTGGTATTCGATGCCGCCGCTTGGCGTAGTCCCGATGAAGCCGAAGAGGGCGGACGCCTCTATGGCGTGCGCGGCCTAGGCCAAGGGTTGGCGGAACTTGAGTTCGCCAACCGCGCGATTGACCTGAGCCGCATACACGCCGGAGACTTGCTCTGGCGTAGCGACGATCCCGAAATCACTAAGTTTGCCAAGACCTGGACCGAAGCCACCAGCCCTGTTTTTAGGCGTCCCATTGACGTCAGCGTGGATGCCATCACTGGCCTGCCCTTACGCATCGAGTTCGGGAGCGTCACCGTCCAAAGCCCCGAGGCGCTGGCGGCAGCTAAGAACCAAGGCCTCACACTGGAGGCACTGGAAGAGCAACTCTCTCGGCTTGGCAACACGCCGTACCGGTTGGGCAAGCTCGAAGCGAACATCGAAGGCAATCCTTTCGTACCTGTCTCGCTCTTGAACCAGCTCCGCCGCGAAGCAGTTGAGCAGCTTACGGCGAGCCATGAGCCGAAGCCGCTTACTGTGTACCCGGTCAGCTTGGACCGGCCTTTAATCCAAGGCCAAAGGGCCGAGGCGCAACTGCATCTACTGGTGCGGCAACCTCGCCAACTCGATGCCGCACTGGAACTAGCTCCAGCCAGCATCACTCTCGACTACCTGGACCTCTATGGCTTGAAGCCCAGTGTTGACCGGGTACGCAAGGTCGGCATCGAGGTTCGCGTCGCTACGCCTCGTGTCTTGAAGCCGGGCGAAGAAGGTATCGCCGAGTTCTTGAAGCGCCTCGGCTGCCCCTTGCTCGTGAGGGCCGCGGGGCTACTCGATACACTCGAAGGCAATCACACAGCCGACTTCAGCTTGAACGTCGCCAACGCGCTAACAGCGCAGTTGGTGCTCGACATGGGTGTCGCTCGTATCACGCCAGGGCATGACTTGAACGGCGCGCAAATCCTCGACCTCGCCCACGCAGTCGACCCCGCAAAGCTGGAGGTTGTCGCCTACCAGCACCTTCCGGTTTTCCACACAGAGCACTGCGTCTTCTGCCGCTTTATGTCGAGCGGCACCAGCTACAAGGACTGCGGCCGTCCTTGTGAAGAGCACGAGCTTGCGCTCGAAGATAAGCAAGGCCGACGCCATGCGGTGATCGCAGACGTCGGTTGCCGCAACACCATCTTTGGCGCCGAAGCCCAAGAGGCCACGGCTTTTCTGAAGAGTTGGCAAGACGCCGGCATCCACCACTTCCGTCTGGAGTTCGTCCATGAGGACGCAGACGAAGTCCGTGAGATTACCCGCATCTTCCAAGACGCTCTGGCGGGCCACCCAGGCGAAGCGGCTACCAGGCTGCGGCGCATGGGCGCCACTACGCAAGGCAGTTTGTATGTCGCCAAAGGCTACAAGGAACTGCCCATCCTGCAATGATCCACAAGGTTGCATTGCTTGTGGTCCAGAACGGCTCGCTGCTGCTCTGCCGCAAGCGCGGATCGGAAACATGGATCCTACCCGGCGGCAAACTAGAGCCCGGTGAAACGCTCGAACAATGCCTTACCCGGGAGATTCAAGAAGAGCTCAACTGCCTGTGCGCGGCTAGCTTCTTCCAAAGCGTTCAAGACGTCACCGCCAGCGGCGAACCGATTCGCATCGACCTCTACCGCGGGGTGCTAAGCGGCGACGCCACTCCATCGCGCGAGATCGAGGAGCTATGGTGGTGGCGGCCGGAAATGGAAAAGGCCCGGCTTGCGCCGAGCCTTAAGAACCAAATCGTCGATTTAGTGTTTAGTCAATAGTGAAGCTCCAGAGCGCGTGACCTGTGGCAAAAGCGATGTGCTGCTTGCGGTCTGCGCCGACGTAGCTAATGGGGTTCGAGAAGGCCGCGCCGCCCGTGGGGAAACGGTAGAGCAACTTGCCGGTCGTATCGTCGAGGACGATGAAGTCGCCATCGGCGGTCACACTGGCGACAACGCCGCCGGCGGTGGATACGACGCCAGCCCAGGAGCCGGCTGCTAGCGGGTATTCCCACTTTGCGGTTCCGGTCTGCGGGTGCATGGCCTTGATGGCGCCTTTGTGTTCTTCGCCGGGCTTCGAAACGAAGCGGCCCGCGAGATACCAGGAGCCTTCTTTGTAGGTGTCGTCACCGGAATAGAAAATGCCGCCTTCATCACGGGTCATGACGTAGTGGAGCTTGGTCTTGGGCGAATAGCTGGGCGCTTGGAAGTTGGTCGCGCCAGTTGAGTTCGGATAGACTTCGGTCCCGCCGGGTGTGGGCTCCTTGCCGGGGATGCGGATAGGGCGGCCTTTGGGATCGAGTTCTTTCTGGGCCCAAGTCTGCTTCACGTACTCTTTGCCCAAGAGGAACTCGCCCGTCTCACGGTCGAAGACATAGTAGAAGGCGTTGCGGTTGGCGAAGAGCAAGAGCTTGCGCATCTTGCCGTTCCACATGTCGTCGGTGATGATCGGGGTTTGGGCGGAGTCCCAGTCATGGACGTCGTGCGGCGTGAACTGGAAGTACCACTTCATCTTGCCGGTATCGGCGTCCAGGGCCAGGACGGAGTTCGAATAAAGGTTGTCGCCGCGGCGCTTGTCGCCTTTCCAATCGGGGCCGGGGTTGCCGGTGCCCCAGTAGATGGTGTTGAGGCCGGGATCGTAGCTACCGGTGACCCAGGTGGTGGCAGAGCCGTACTTGTAGCTATCGCCGAGCCAGGTTTCCGTGCCTTTCTCGCCCGCGCTGGGAACGGTCCAGGTGCGCCATGCTTCTTTGCCCGTTTTGGCGTCGAAGGCGGCGAGGAAGCCGCGCACGCCAAACTCGCCACCGGCGGAGCCCATGATGACCTTGTCTTTCACGATCAAGGGAGCGACGGTGGAGGAGTAGCCCTTCTTGATGTCAGCTACTTGGACATCCCATAGGACGTGGCCCGTGGAGGCGTCGAGCGCGACCAAATGCGCATCGAGGGTTCCAATGTAGATTGTGTTGCCGCTAATGCCGACGCCGCGATTGACGCGGCCGCAGCAGAAGGGCAGGCCGTCGGGGAGAGTGCGCTTGTACTTCCAAAGCACCTTACCGGAGCGGGTTTCGAGCGCTGTGACGTCGGAGGGCGGCTCGGAGATGTACATGATGCCGTCGCGCACGATGGGCGAGGCTTCGAACTTATCGAGCTTATCGATCTGGTAGACCCAAGCCGGACGCAGGCGGGCAGCGTTGGTTTTGGTGATCTGCGTCAAAGGCGAATAGCGATGGCCTTCGACGTTGCCCTGGTAGTGGAGCCAGTTGCCGGGGTCTTGTTGGGCAAAGGCGCTGAGCGCGGTTAGGAGGAGGAGGAGTCTCACAGTCCACCTCGCAGTGTGAAGAGATAAGCGATCAAGTTGTCGAGCTCCGTTGCGGAAAGTGACTTCGCGTAGCTGGGCATGGAGGACTTGGAAAGGTCCCTTTGGATGTTGGTGGCGTCGGCCTTGGCGACGCTCAGCAACTGGCCGTTGTTGGCGCGCAGGTTGATTTGGAATTGGTCTTCGCTGAGGCGGATGCCGCTCAGCTTACGGCCGTCCTTGGTGGTGACGTGGGTCATGACCCAACCGGAGACCATGGCGGCGTTGGGTTCAACGATCGAGGTACGCAGGTTCGAGGGGCTGCGCGTGGCCCCGATGTAGGTAAGGTCGGGACCGAGTTTGCCGCCTTGGCCAGCAACCATGTGGCAACCGGCGCAGCCGCCTTTGCCGTTATAGATGGCTTTGCCCGCAGCGACATCGCCGGGAACGGAGGTGGGCGCCGAGCGGCCGAGGGAGCGCACGTAGCCGGCGACTTGCCACATTTCCTTGTCGTCCATGCCGAGGGCGCCGGGCATGCCGCCGCCGAGGCCGTTCTTGATGACGCCGACGAGAGCGGCATCCGAAGGGGCGTGCACGAGAACTGGGGTGACCAAGTTGGCGGCCATGCCGTCGTCGCCTTTGCCGTGGCAGAAGGCGCAATGGAATTCGTAGAGGTTCTTGCCGGCGGCTAGGCTCGTTGCGTCCGAGGGAGCTTTGTCTTGCGCGCCGGCGAAGCCCGCTAGAGCGAGCAAGATAAGTAAGCGCATCGGGGATAGTTTTATCATGAGTGGCCCGTTTCCTTCCAGGTCTTGTACCACTTGGCGTGATGCGAGCGGGCCCAGGAGGGAGTGACCCATCCCTTGAGCATGGCGCGCATCGAGTACGGCACCGAAGCGGTGCCCATATAAATGTGAACGAGAATGCCAGCGATGGAGCCGATTGCTGTCAGCGAGTGCAGCAGGATCGCAGCGAGGCGCAGGCTGCGCGGCATGATCTCGGGGAACCATAGGACCACGCCGGTGGCGAAGAGTCCGATGGTGGTGACGACCTGGCTCCAGAAGAGCATCTTTTGGCCGGCGTTGAAGCGGCCAGAGGGCGGCAGCGCGGCGTGGTCGTGGACGGCGTAGCGGTTCATTTTGGTGAGCCAGACCTTGTCGTCGGCATCGAGCGCCATGCCTTTGGCCCAGCGCTTGAACATAAAGCCAATGACAACGGCGAAGAGTACGCCGACCCAAGGGTGGCTGCCGCGAATGAAGACGGGGCCACCGAGAAGGGGGGCGAGGAACCAGAGCTTGGGTGACCAGATGGCAAGGCCCGTCAGCGCTGCATAGACAAAGCTGAGGGCGGCCATCCAATGGGTGACGCGTTCGTAGACGTCGAAGCGATGCACGCGGACTTCGGCAGTGTTACTCATGCTCGTCCTCCGCATGAATTTCTTGGGGGCCGAAGATGACGTAGTGGAAGAAGGTGCCTAGAATGGTGCCCATAAAGGCTAGGGTGCCAAGCCATTTTATCGGGCCCTTCCAAAGCTGGACGGTCCAAGGAATCGTCGGGTCTTTGGGGAGACCGTAGGCTTCGGGGATCGTCCCGTCCTTGAGGACGTAGATTACATTGGTCCCGCCAACGCCGGGAGGGTTATAAACAGCGGCGTTGGCGTGACCGTCCGCCTGGAGGGTGGCGGCTCTGGACTCGGCGATGCGGACGAGTTCATCACGCGAGCCAAAGGTCAAACAGTTTGTCGGGCAAGTCTTGATGCATGCGGGTTCGAGGCCGACGGCGGTGCGGTCCGAACAGAGCGAGCACTTATAAACCTTCTTGGTGGTGGGGCTGAGGCGCGGAACGTCGAAGGGACATCCGGTGATGCAGTAGCCGCAACCGATGCAGTTGTCATGGGCGAAGTCGACGGTGCCATTGGCTAGCTGCAGGATGGCGCCGGGCGCGGGGCAGGCTGCGATACAACCGGCATCGGCGCAGTGCATGCACTGGTACTTGGACATGATCCAAGAGGTGGCGCCGTCCTTTTCGATTTCGTTGAACTTGATGATGTTCCAGAAGTTATGCGCGAGATCGGGCATCGTCTGGTAGCTGTTGTTGAAGGTGCCTAGGGTGTATTCCTGGTCGTTCCATTCCTGGCAGGCGACTTCGCAGGCTTTGCAGCCGATGCACAAGGTTGTATCGATGAGCTTGGCGACTAGCATTAGGCTTTCTCCAAATTCACGAGGAAACCCTTGTACTCAGGGGTGCCGCTATTGGGGTCGTAGGCGGAAGGCGTGAGGTTGTTGATCAGCGGTCCGGAGACTTTGCCGGTGAAACCCCAATGGATGGGGAGGCCGACGTGATAGACGTTCTCGCCTTTGACCTTGAGGGTGCGCAGGCGTTTGGTGACGAGAGCGGGACCGAAAAGGTGGCCGCGGGCGGAAGACACTTTGACGCGGTCGCCGCTCTTGATGCCCTTCAGTTTGGCGAGGTCTTCGGAGATCTCGACGAAGAAGTTGGACTGGAGCTCGGCGCTCGAAGAGGTGTGTTTGGTCCAGTAGTGGAAGTGTTCTGTAAGCCGATAGGTGATGGCGACGAAGGGATAGTCCTTGGCCGTGCCGAGCGAATCGGCGCTGCCGCTATAGAGCTTGAGCATGGGGTTCGCGCTGGCATTGGGATGCAGGGGATTGCTCACTGGGCTCTCGGCGGGTTCATAGTGCTCGGGGAATGGTCCCTCGACGAGACTGGGCGCGAAGAAGCGGGCGACGCCTTCGGGCAGCATGATGAAGGCGGCATTGTCTTCGGGCTTGGCGTCGCGTTTGTAGTCCGGCGTGTCGCCGACCCAACGTTCGCCGTCCCATTTGAGCGGGGCGCGCGTCGCGTCCCAGGGTTGGCCGTGTTCGTCGGTGGCGGCGCGGTTATAGAGGATGCGGCGGTTGGCGGGCCAGCTCCAAGCCCACTCGGGATAGAGGCCGAGGCGCGTGGGATCGTTCTGACCGCGGCGGGCCATTTGGTTGCCGGCTTCGGTCCAGCAGCCGGAATAGATCCAATTGCCGCAAGATGTGGAACCGTCGTCTTTCAACTCGCCGAAGCCGCTTAGCTGCTTGTGGGTCGAGAGGTCGACGCCGTTGACTTCGCGGGCGACTTCGCTCAGGAGAGGCTGGTGGGGCTTGGCGTAGTTCCACTGCATGTTGAGCAGGGGCTCGGGGTTCTTGCCGCCTTCGGTGGCATAGAGGCGGCGAATTTCGAGGAAGAGCTCAGAGATGATTTCCTGATCGCGGCGGGCGTCGCCGGGAGGATCGAGTGCGGCTTCTTTCCATTGCAGCCAGCGCGAGGAGTTGACGAAGGCTCCGTCTTTTTCGGCGAAGTTGGCGGCTGGCAAGAGGAAAACTTCGGTCTGGATATCCTCGGGCTTGAGCGACTTCGGGTAGTATTCGCCAGCGAGGTCTTTGGCTTTCCAGAAGGCGGCGGTTTCGGTTTCGAAGTTCTCGGCGACGATGAGCCACTTGAGCTTGGAGAGGCCGGCGATCATCTTTGGCGTGTTGGGTCCGTTGGCGACGGGGTTCATGCCGAAGCTAATAAGACCTTCCATGTTGCCCTGGTGCATCTGGTCGAAGAAGGTGCCCCAAGAGTGGTCGGCGCCTTCGGCGATCTTGGGGAGCCAGTGGTAGCCGTAGTCGTTTTCTTTGGTCGCCTTGGGGCCGTAGTAGGCCTTCAGGAGACTGGTCATGAACTTCGGCGTGTTGCCCCAGTAGTTGAGACTATTGGGACGCAGCGGCTTGGGCGTGTTGGCCTTGAGGTAGTCGGCGAGGTTCGGGTGGTTGGCGCGTGGGATCTTGAGATAGCCCGGGAGATTGGTCCAATCGCCCATGTCGGTGGAGCCTTGGATGTTGGCGTGGCCACGTTGGGCATTGACGCCACCGCCGGGCATGCCGATGTTGCCCATCAGGAGTTGCACCATGGCCGCGGCATGGATGAGTTGGACGGCGAAGCTGTGGTGGGTCCAGCCGAGCGCGTAGAGGACAGTGCCAGACTTGTCTTCGGAGGCGGCGATGGTAATGGCTTCGGCGGCCTTTAGGAACTCTTCGGGCTTACAGCCGCAGATGTTGGCGACGGCTTCGGGCGTGTAGCGCGAGTAGTGCGCCTTCATCAGTTGGAAGACGCAACGCGGGTGCTCGAGCTTGGGGTCGACCTTGGCGTGGCCGTTCGCGTCGAGTTGGTACTGCCAGGTGGACTTGTCGTATTTCTTGTCGTCACCCTGCTGATTCTCAGTCCAGCCAGAGAAATGGCCTTCTTCGAACTTGAAGTCTTCGTGCACGAGGAAGCTGGCGTTAGTGTGTTTCTCGACGTACTTGCGCTGGTACTTGTTGTTCGAGATCGCGTAGTGGATGAGGCCACCTAGGAAGGCGATGTCGGTGCCGGCGCGGATGGGAACGTAGAGGTCGCTTACGGCCGCTGTGCGCGTGAAGCGTGGATCAACACATATGAGCTTCGCTTTGCGTTTGGTCTTGGCTTCCATGACGAAGCGGAAGCCGACGGGGTGATTTTCGGCGGGGTTACCGCCCATGACGAGGACGACGTCGGCGTTGGCGACGTCGGTCCAGCCATTGGTCATGGCTCCTCTACCGAAGGTGGCGGCCAAACTGGCCACCGTGGGGCCGTGTCAAAGCCGGCTTTGGTTCTCGTAGGCGAGCAAGCCGAGACTGAAGCGGAACTTGCTTAAGAGGTAGTTGATTTCGTTGGTGTCGGTACATCCGCCGATCATGGCGATGTTCTGGAGGCGGTTGACGGTGCGGCCCTGGTCGTCTTTTTCGATGAAGGCTTTGTCGCGGGATTCCTTGATGCGGCGGGCCATCTTGGGGATGGCTTCGGACCAAGAGAGGGGCTGCCAGTCTTTGGCGCCGGGGGCTTTGTAAAGGACTTTCGTTAGGCGGCGGTCGCTCTGGACGAACTCTTCGAGCGAGGCGCCTTTGGGGCAAAGGGTGCCGCGGTTGATGGGGCTTTCGGGGTCGCCTTCGATGTGGACGATGGCGGGTTTGACGTTACGGGCCTGGTCGCCAAGGGTATGAACGACGACAGAGCAACCGACGGCGCAGTAGGGGCAAATCGACGTTGTTTGGGTAGTGTGGGCCGTCTTGAGGGGTTTGGGAACGGACTCGGCGTGGGCGATTTGTTCGCTGCCGGTAGCGATTGCCGCAGTGGTAGCGGCGCCCTTGGTGGAGCGTTTGAGAAAATCGCGGCGCGAGGTTGACTTGCCGTTACTCATCTTGCTGGTCTTGTCATTTTTATCACACGAGGCTCTGTAAGCTGCCTGAGCAGAGGCGAGAGTGGCGATGAGGATGGCGAGGAGGAGGAGGTACTTGAGGGGAGTGGATGCGGCTGAGGGCGCCGTATTGCAAGGATTGGACTTTGGGGGGGTCGTTTCGCAATTTTCAGTTTTGACAGACTCCGGGGGGCGAACAGACTCCGCGGGGCCGATGGTGCGGTTGAGGAACATTGTTGAGGAAGAGTCCGCGAGAGCGAGGGGCAGGCGGGGCGCGGCGTTGCCGTCCGCTTTGCCGAGGGTGGCGCGGTGTTTGATGAGCGCGTTGTGGAAGCGCAGGAGAGTGCGTTCCTGGGCGATGCGGTAGCGTTCGTAGACTTCGGGCATGCGGGTGCGTTTGTGGAGCGTTTCGGCGGCGTGCATGGCGAGATCGGTTTCGGTTAGGTCGGGGTGCGTTTCGGCGTTTTCCTGGCGCTGGGCTTCGATTTCGTCGCTGAAGGCGCGGGTGCTGAGCAGTTGGCAGCGTTGGAGGAGCCAGGTGGATTCCAGGATGCGCGTGCAGAAGTTCACTTCAATGGCGTCGCGCGGGGTGAGAGCGGCGAAGATTTCGACTTTTTGTTGGGCGAAGAGATCGGGGTCTTCGCTTTTCAGGAGGCAGAAGGCGCCGCCACTGAGGCCGTGTTTGACGGCGTTGCGAGAGGAGTGAGCGATGCCGGCTGGGGTTTTGGCGCCTTTGGCTAAGCGGCCGTGGCGGACGTGCGCTGATTCCGTTTCCGGTAAATGCGATTGCTCGCCGTTAGAGGGCAAAGCGGAGTTGTTTTCAAGATGCGAAGAAAGATGCATACGCCCACGATTTTGGTGAGCGGGGGGAGCGGGATCGACGGGGTGTGTAGCTAAGTTGTTGCAGGGAGGGGAAATCCAGGCGTGTGCGAGGCGTGAACGCTGTGCTCTACTGACGGTAAAGGCCTCCTCTCACCAACGATGTACGCATTGCCTATCCTACTTGTCCTCGCGGCCGCCCTCAGTCGCAGTTCCCTGCATACTTATTCGCAATACGTCACCCAGCAGGAATCCCGTGCCGCCGCCCAGCAGCGATCCAGTAAAGACTTTCTTTACATCGATAGCAAGCCCAATCTTCGTGCCCATCTCCGCAACGGTAAGCTCTTCACGGAGCGTATTGCCAACCCCAGCGTCCCCAGCGCCTACGCCTCCCACTGGCTCGGAGCGGCCTTTTTCCCCAGCGCCACAATAGCTAAGCTGAAGCAAGTCGATCAGGACTACGACCGTTACAACGTTTATTACTCACCTGACATTTTGAAGTCCAAGCTGCTCTCCAGGGACGGCGACCGCTTCCAGATCTACTACCGCCTCAAGAAGAAAAAGGTCCTGACGGCCGTCTTCGACACGAAACACGAGATCGTCTACTCCTCCATCTCACCCACCCGCCTCGCCATCACCTCCCGCACAACCGACGTCCGCGAAGTGGAAGACGCCGGCGAAGCGGATGAGAAGGTCCTGGCTCCCGGCGAAGGCAGCGGCTTCCTCTACGCCATGAACTCCATCTGGCGTATGGAAGAAGCCGACGGCGGCGTCTACGTCGAATGCGAAGCCATGACGCTGGCCCGTTCCATACCCTTCGGCATCGGCGCGGTGGCCAAGCCCATCATCGAAGGCTTCGCCGTCGAGTCTCTACAAAGCACCTTGGAAGCCAAAAAGCGCGCCGTCGCCTCTATAAGGTAACAGCCAACTAGCC
>VFQP010000754.1_pt1 | contig 53596 bp, 40 predicted proteins | sample 3512351 | NCBI WGS metagenome assembly VFQP01 (sample SAMN10412372, study PRJNA504923) | tailings metagenome | isolation source: Relicate 1 Philex TSF1 revegetated site | place: Philippines: Tuba, Benguet | collected 2017-08-29 | reverse complement strand
TCCATCAATCATTCAACCGAAGTCGCAGCATCCCAACTTTTATCCCGATCTCCCTCCGGAACTCTGTACTATTCACTTCCCGAAAGAGTTCTACATAAGCATCCCAAATCTAAAACTTTCAAACCCTTAAACTTTTAAACAATTACCCCCTCCAATTTTTATCCTGATGCGGAGTTTGGCTCGAATGCCTGAACAGTGCATTCGTTATTGCTGAAGCAGATCACTTTTTGCGTCTTTTTCATGAGCGCGGTGAGGATAGCTTTTTTTCAACAATTTCAGATAACCGAACCGAGCCTTTAACAACCTTAAGCCCTCCCGTAGGGTCATTAACCTCAATCCTCGTTTTTTTGCATTGGCGCAACTGATCCGCTGCATCAGGGTCCAGTGCCGGATGATCTCTTTCCATGCGAAAAATAGGGAATGCGAAGGGTCATACATATGCGTCGGTTCGCTTCCGGCACCATTTACTTCGATGATACAAAAGTTCTTCCCTTCTGCCAGTTCTTCCCAGGTGCTGAACTTAATATCCAGGCGTCCGTAAAAAAAACCGGGGATTTGTTGACAGATCTTATCGACCGCTTCCGTCAGTTGAGGAGTAATGTGACTGTGCAGGTCAATGAATTTTGCTCCACGGGCATGATTGCCGTATGGTGCCAGCGTAACAGAGATCCCGTCTTCCGGAACCGTTTGTAGATAAGCACCGTGGATCTTCCGGAGAGCTTGCAGTTGCAATACAAAACGGTCGTTCTGCTTCAGCAGCATTTCGATCGTAGAATGGCCGTCACCGGTGACTTTCAGCATTTCTTTCCCTACGATACCAGAGATTTTGCCTTTTCGTTCACCGGGAATGCGGTAGTAAAAAATGCCGGCTTCGTTCGGATACGAAATGAATTCCTGCAATAAGAAGTCGACCTGTGTGTATTGTGCATACTCTTTCAATTGTTCCTGAGATTCTATCAGGCTGACCTGTATACCTTTTTCGCCAATATCCGGTTTGGCGATCAGCGGAAGCCTCCATTTTTGTTCATCCAAATCTTTCAACAGAAGCCGTAAGGGTGTTCCAGCTTTGTAAAGGATTGTATGCGGATAGTATTGGGGTGGAATAAGTTTATATATGTTGCTTTTTCTATCCTGGATAAAGCCGGCATGTTCGATACCTGGATTGGCTGCACTGAAAAAGAACAGTGAGCGTGACCTGATACTAAGCCAACACCACCAAGGAAGCAATGGGCCATACAGCGCCCATGACGGCCAGTACTCCCAATGTGATAGCCTGATCTTTGCTTTCTTAAGTGTCCAGAAGATTCTGCTAAGACGCGTTTCTTTTCTGTTTTTGGGCGAGGAGATGGCAGCGCTCACGGTAGAATTACTGTTCAGGTCGAGGTATTGTATTGTTGAATGATCATTGCTGCTGAAGACGGAGGTTATGCTGACCGTTCGCATCTTGTTTTCCCTGTTAATAAGCAGGCCATTCCACTTGTCATCCTTTCCCGCATTCTGATGGAAGGCGACAATCTTCTGCGTATTGACGGGGCTTGCGGAGGAGAACCATTCCAGGAACCATTGCTTTCTTTGCCGAGCTGCTTTATCAGTGTAAAGGGTAGAAGAAGACCAGATATAAGGTTTTAAAGGATCCAGTTGGAGCGCATGTTTGTTGACCCCGTCCCATCTGCATTCCCATAATTTCTTCCTGACGAAAAGTATCAGTGTGAATGGTTCGATCCCATTCATGTCTTCACCGGCGAATGCCTCAACAGGATGCGAATGTTCGAAAAGATCCAGTAACACAAGACCCCGGCTTTTACGATAGCCCGGTTTGCGGATGTGATCGGCGAATGCTCCATTCAATAAAACGGCGGCATCGCCATTCTCCTTCAATGTGATCCAGGTGCCGGCAGCCTGTACATCCTGCGGATATAATAATGTGTTCCCATTCCTGCTATATGTTTGCGGAGGAATGGCGGAGCTCCGCGATACATTTTCATCACGATTGGATGTGAGATAAGTGCCCTTGGCGGTCGGAATGTAGGTCACTGTGCACATGAGTTCCTGTATTTGATGGTTGCGTGCGCTACGCCAAAATTTTCGGGCAGCTCAATAGTAGATAGTAATTGAACAGCAATCCTCATCAGGGCCATGTGATGCGTGGTGTGTTCAAGGTTATACAACAGTTCACGGGTGTACGTGCTGGATATTGGTAATGGCGTGATATCATCCCTGCTACCATCCATACAATGCAATGTAAGCTGACGATCTTCCTTTCTCAGCCTGGAATCCAGATATGCGATCTTGTCGATGGCTTTCCTGCGCTTTGTTTCTATTTCCCGGTCACGATTCCTTGCATCATAATTAACAATGCCGGAAGCGTATCCGCTATCCAATTCAAGAAAGAATTCGATGATATGCCGCGTGTGTTGCCCGATCGTTGCTCCGGATAATAATTTCACCTTTTCTGTGTATTGCTCATCATTTAATTGTGTCAGTACCTCCTGTAACTGCCCGAGCAATGAAGCTGTCTTTTGGATCAGTTGAACGTTCATGATGTTTTATGTTTTATCCTGTTCAAAAGGCGGGATAATTGTGGAAGGTATATTATCAGTAGCACCAGGCAACTGACCCATACCAGCAATGCATAAATGAATAATTGCCCTCCATCATCCTGAACAACAATACCCAGCTTTATTAAATGAAAAAAAAGCGCGCCGCTCATCAGGCCAAGCCCTAATATGGCTCCGTATAGAGTAGTGCCTGGAAAGAACAGGAGAATGGACGCGATAGCTTCCAACATGCCTGTGCCAATTCGTCCCCAGGGTTCCATTCCTAATGTAGAAAAGATATAGATGGATTCCGGAGCGGCAGTGAATTTGAAATACAATGTCTGCAACATGATCACTGCCGCTATCAGCCTGCAGATCCATGCAGTTATTTTGATTTGTTTAGTTATCATAATACTTAATTAAGCATCTGGCTGATCCTGTTGATACCGGTATCGATTTTATTTACTGCTGACCTTTTACAACGGGCCACTGTTTGTCTGCTTTTTCGATCAGGGCCGACTGATCTTTCATCCAGGATTGTTTCACTTTCATGTTATAGTTGAAATAGAGTTTGTCGTTTACGATGGTCCAGGTATCTGTCTGTGTGGGCGCTTTATGTCCGGCAGCTGTGCCATAAGCGCAGTAGCCGCCATACTGGGGAATGTAATGATCCGGATCTTTCTTAAACGCTTCGAGATTTTCTTTGGAAGAGAAAAGCCATTGTGCATCTTTAAAGGTATAGGCAAGACTGTCATACCCTTTGACTGCTTTTGATTCTTTGAAAAAAGCAACGGGATCATATCCTCTGATCGCTTTTCCTTCGGTGGTAAAAACTTCAGATTGCTGGGCAGCTGCGTTCAGGGAAGCGGCTATTACAATGGTCAGGGCAATTAAGATCGATTTCATTTGATTGTTTTACTTGTAAGAAGAATAGTTGTTAACGAATGAATTTTGTCCAGTGTTGGTCTGCACTGCTCTTAAGATGTGGCTCATCCTTATTCCAGCTTTTGAGTGTGTTGTTGAAGTATTTATTATAGAATAAATAGAGTTTGCCGTCGGTGATCTTGAAAGTTTCAGGATCCACTTCTACTTTTTCACCTTTAGCTCCCATGGCATAGGCACACCAGCCTCCGTATTGAGGTTCATACTTTGAAGGGTTGGCTTTGAAAGCATCTCTGTTCTGCGTGTTTGCAAAGCGGTAGGTGATACCGTCGTACAGAAAGCTGATGTCTTTCTTTCCCTCCATCGCTTTATTGGCGGCGAAATAAGCTACGGGGTCATAGCCTTCAATTGCCAGGCCCGAACGTTCAAGATTGAATTGTTGTTTGCGTGTATCGGTCTGCTGTCCATGTACAAGCGATGCATGTGATAGAAATATTAGTAAGATGATCAGTAGCTTTTTCATGTCTGATGATTTGATTAATGAATATTGAATGATCGTTGAAAGACCGTTGATCAGCGGTGCTTGCTATTAGTCGACTGTCCACCCCAATGAAGCAGTTGTTTTGCGGAGAGGTAACCGACGGATTGGGAAAGCACACGGCCGGCGGAATCCACGATCAGTAACGTGGGAAGCGCCTGGATGCTCCATTGCGCGCCAAGTTCCGGACCCTGACCTTTCTCCACATTGACAGAAATATTGATGAAGTGATCGTTGAAGAAAGCCGCAGCCGCGGGATCTTTAAAGGTTGTCTTTTTTAGCTCCCTGCAAGGGCCGCACCAATCAGCATAAACATCTACGAAGATCGGCTTGCCTGTTTTTTTAGCTTCCTGCATCGCCTGCTGCCAGTTGTCTTCAATAAAAACAATCCCATCTCCTTCAATCGGCATTTTTTGTAAAGATGTGGACTCACAGGCAACCGTCCGCGTTGCGGCCGCCGTTACAAACAACCATCCTGATAATAATAAGAGGACCAGGGAAATAATGCCGGCTATACGTCTGAACCGGTGCGAACGTTTCAAGTTTTGCATTTGCATCGTTTGATGATATCTGAATAGAATGATCTTTATTTTTCAGCAGGTAAGTATCCCGTGTGTTCCATACATCTACTTTATTGTATCGTCACTTTGATGATACTGCTAAGGGACGGCAGTGTTGTAAATCCATTCGGATTTGGCACTGCCTGGATAGGAATATTCTCCTGGAGCGGTGTGCCTGCAAGGTTGAACTGAGTGATGCCGGCGCCCGGGAACTGGTTAATAGCTGTGCCGTTATCAAACAACCCGATCATACCGGATACGTCTCCTTTCTGCGACGCGTCGATATCGTTACCTGTACTGGCAAAGAACCAGTCATTGGAAAATCCATACATCGTTGCAATAGCGATCCGGTCACCTGTTGCAATATTGAGTTGCTGCGATACTTTGCCGCCCGCATTTCCATTGAGCCTGGGGAGTAATACAGTTGTGGCAGCTTCTTTCAGCACATACACCGCTTTAATTCCTGCCTTTTTTTTCAGAGCTGCGGCGAGTAGATCCGCATTTCCTTTCTGCGCAAGCTCTTTCAACCCTTCGCCGCGGTCATTTTCGCCGGTCTTATAAAATGGGTTGGCAGCGCCTTGATATACCACTACCAGAATGGGTGATAACGGCGTAAAGATCCCGGTGAGCCCGGTCAGATAATTACTCATCGCGGTATTGTCACCCATCTCTGCAATGCCTGTCAGCCCATTAGCAGTGAGGGAGCCGGCTGCATAGATCGGTTGTGGTAACAGCAGGTCTGTGCCGGCAACATACGAGATGGACCACACGCCCGGACTGAAAGGGGTTTCATTCGCTGTACCACCTGAATTGTTCATGATGGTCAGCGTGAACATGGAATTGCCGTTGTAAGCCAGTGACAGTTTCATCAGTTGGGATGCTGGCAGGTAGGCGTTGCCATAATCATCTGTTCCGCTCACTTCTTTGATATTCTTTGCAGCTGATTCCGCGGCTCCAGGGTGGGTGACATGCATTCCAGGGGCCTGGTTCACACGGGTGCCGTTGTCCCACAATTTAGCCTGTGCCGACATATCTCCTGTAATTGGTGTGCCATCTGCCTGATAAAGCTGAATACCAGGATTAGAGGGTGCAAAGAAAAGATCGTTGCTCCAGCCATACATGGTCGCAAAACTCAGCCGCTGATTTTTAGAAGCAGAAAAAGTAAATGACACGGATTGCCCCGGAAGGATCACGGGTGGCGTACCAGTTCCCCTGAATGTGCCGGATTGTACAAGTGGCCTGCTGTCCAATACATTCTCTACTGTAATTGTCCGGGGTTGAGTCTGCACCCCATCATCCTTTTTACAAGCTGACAGTGCGAGAATCAGGGATAATGCTGTTGTTATTTTTAAACTGATCTGTTTCATTTTTTTTTGCTTTTGATAGAACAAAGAAACAATCAGCGTGTCCCATGGAGGTTGCAGAAGTATAACAAAAGTATCACGGTGATCTCCGGTGAAGTTTTTTCCTGAATTTTGACAGGGGTTAATCATCACCTTCCCAAGTATCATGAATAAAGTGCTTTTGATAGAAGACGATCCGGATATTGTTGAGCTGCTTACGATCCACCTGGCTGATCTTGACTGCGAGGTGAGATCTCGGGCCAACGGACTGGAGGGGCTTCAGCTCATCAAAGACCACAGTTTTGACCTGGTCATTCTTGATATTATGCTGCCCGGTATGAATGGCATGGAGATCTGCCGGAGGATGAGGCAGACTGACCGTAAGACGCCGATCCTGATGCTGACGGCCAAATCGGAAGAGATCGATAAAGTACTGGGGCTTGAAACGGGGGCAGACGATTATCTGACCAAACCTTTCAGTGTGCGGGAGTTCATTGCCCGCGTAAAAGTGATTTTCCGCAGAAAGGAAGATAATTCCCGGCTTTCTGAAGATGTCCCGCTTTCTGGTATGATTCGTTTTGGAGGATTAATGATCGATACGGATAAAAGAAAAGTAACGCTGAATGAAACAAGAATTGATCTGTCGCCCAAAGAATTTGAACTGATCAGTCTTCTGGCAGCCAATCCCGGAAAAAGTTACAGTCGCAAACGCTTGCTGAACCTGGTATGGGGGTACGATTTTGAAGGATATGAACATACGGTGAATTCACATATCAACCGTCTGAGAGGAAAGATCGAAGAAGATATTACGCACCCTAAGTTCATTCTTACTACCTGGGGTGTCGGTTACCGGTTCAATGAAGAATTATAAACAAGAAATTATGTCTGTCAAAACAATACGGGGAAACCTGTTATTCTGGAAGATAGCTGCTGTCTTCGCAGTATTGCTGATCGTGCTGGGGATTGTGTATATGATCATTGCATCCAGATTATCGAGATCCTATTACACCATGGCTCACCAGGAACTTTATGGTGATGTGGCTTCGCATCTGGCCAGCGTTACCAAACCATTCAAGGACGGCAAACCCGATACAAACGTTACGCACGATATTATTCACTCGACCATGGTGGCTAACCCGAGTGTAGAAGTTTACCTGCTGGACACAAACGGAAAGATTATCGACTATGTGGTGCCGGACAAGTCAGTAAAAAAGCATATCGTAAATATCGGCACAGTAAAGGAATGGCTTGCAGCCAAAGACGGAGAACGCCCGCTGGGTGACAATCCTAAGCAGCCGGGAGAGCAAAGCATTTTTTCAGCTGCACCTGCTTATGAAAAAGGACAGCTGCAGGGATATGTATATGCAGTACTGGCCAGTGAGAAGCAACGGCAAATACTGGGGGCCCTGAATAGCGATCTTGCCTTCAACCTCGGTAAATATCTTTTCTTCTGTGCATTGCTGATCGCACTGATCGTTGGCGTGATCACTTTTTTTCTGATCACCGACAGCATATGCCAGATCGCAGGGGTTGTACACCGGTTCAAAGAAGGTGATTACAATGCGAGGATAGAAGGACAGGTAAAAGGGAATCTGGGTGTGCTTACATCTACCTTTAATGAAATGGCGGATACCATTGTAGATAATTTTGACAAGATCAGCGCCACAGATAAGTTCAGACAGGAACTGATCGCGAATGTATCACATGATCTCCGGACTCCGTTATCAATTATGCAGGGATATGTAGAGACGCTGGTCATAAAAAAGGATCAGCTCACCGAACTGGAGAAAGATCGATATCTGACCGTGGTAGCTGAAAGCAGCCGTAAATTGTCGGTACTGGTAGAACAGTTGTTTCAATACGCCAAACTGGAAGCTAACCAGGTTGAACCGGCGAAAGAACCTTTTTTGCTGAATGAACTGGCTGCGGACATACTAATGTCATATCAGCTAAAAGCCAAAGAGAGAAATATCCGGCTTGACCTGGATGCTCCAACTGATCTGCCTGCAGCATACGCAGACATAGCGCTTACAGAACGGGTATTCCAGAATCTGATCGATAATGCTTTCAAATTCACACCTGATGGTGGCCGTATCAGTATTAATCTGACCAGGGCGCATAAAGGAATAGAAGTAAAGGTGGCTGATACTGGCATTGGCATTCCAAAAGAAGAGCAGGCGCATATTTTTGAACGATACAAGCAACTCCATCGGGAAGAACAACCTAAGAAAGGCATGGGTATCGGACTGGCTATTGTAAAAAAGATCCTGGAATTACACCAGGTATCGATTGGGGTAACCAGTTCACCGGGGCAAGGGGCAGCCTTTTCATTTGTATTGCAGACGGCGGGGAGGTGAATAAAGACAAATGCATTTGCCGTCAGTTGTTATCGGTTCTTGTTATAAAAAAAACGCTGATGTAATTTGATGTATCTCCTCCATTGGTTTACTTCCACCGATTTCGCCACCTTGCCCCAAAGTCTATACAGTTCAATTCTTAGTGATCCATTATGTTTGACCCGGATAATAGGCTGCCATTAACTTTAGGTTAGAACGAAATTAAACAACCCGTTATTCATTCTGTTAGCCGTCAGGATTACTTTAAAGCAAAGTTGATTAATCTCAATATTGTTGCGAATCAATACATACCCTCTTTTGCTATCCAGCCTGTTGTTTATTTTTTCTATAATACTCATGTCAAGGATTGTTTATATACATCGAGTAAAATAAGTGACGGTTTAGATCTCTTTATCTCTTTTTTGTTCATTTTCATCATTTACTGTCGCTCCTAAAATCGAAACTCTGGTAATTCCTTCACCAGACTGGCATGATTTCAATAAAACGGGCATCAATATCAAATAGACTGCTCAAGCTCCGTGTAAAACCTATCTTCAAAATGTGAGTGTTATAGCATTGTTTTATAAAATTGTATAACAACTTAATTAAAAATATACAGGAGCTTTGTAACGCTTAAAGAGAAATATAGCGTTAACATCCTTCGGGATAAAATGGAATAAGCATCGCGGTAGAGAATTTATCACTCACCTTGTATCAGATTTTACCGCCTTTTCTTTATAACTGAAACCTTCCCCATAGCCGGAAATTTATTTACGATCAGATCCGGACGCCAGCCAAACACAAACTTTTTAATCAAAATTCAGGTGTTCAATTCATGAACGTCTTCATAAATGCACTTATTATAAATTTTAAAATGAACAAGAACAAAAACAATATAGGTGTTGCATCTATAAGTATCATACTCGGTCTCTCTATGCTGATGTTTTTTGCGCAGGCCTGCACACACAAAGTGTCATTCGCTACGTCTCAGGTTGTTCCTGCAGCTGAAGGAACTGTAAAAGTGAGTAAAGAAAAAAACAACAACTACCAGATTGATTTAAACGTAAGACGCCTTGCTGATCCGAAACGGCTCAGTCCTGCTAAAGACGTGTATGTAGTCTGGATGGAAACAGAGAATGATGGGATAAAGAACATTGGTCAGCTCACAACATCAAGCAGTATGTTTTCAAGTGCGCTGAAAAGTTCGTTAAAAACGGTCTCTCCGTATAAGCCTGTCAGGATATTTATAACAGCAGAAGATAACGCAGCTATTGCATTCGCCGTAGGTCAGATTGTGCTTGATACAAATAATTTCTGATTGGCAATATTGAGTTTACCGGGAGCAGGTTCGTTCTTTCAATACAACAGTTGCTTTACAATTTATAAGTATGGCCAAAATCGGCACAGAGAAGAGCAGGAACGTCTCTCCATGGGTGCCAGTGATATCTGTAATGCTGGCAATACTGATTTATCTGTTGTTTTTTACAAAGAGATCACACACAGTTAGCGCGTCTTCACCATCGGGAAGGGTAGGATGGAAATGCAGGATAAGCATACCCGCTTCCACCTGAGCGCTGAGTTCTTATCGAAGGGCAGTTGAAGGTTCGCCGGCCTTCAGGCTAATATTAATATATACACTGCATTATAGAATAAAGCAGTTGCATGGAAATCATTTTAGTTGAATGTTTAAGTTGTACTTTTTAAAGATCTCAGTTTTTGGCAGTGAAAAGATCTCTTATCAGGATCTATCATCTATTTCGAAGGGTTCGGCGGATCTCATCGTGTATGCAATCCCCGCAATGGCGTTGTTTACGATGATTGAAATGATCCATTCCTGGAATTCAGGTAAGAGGCGCTACAATGCAAAAGAAGCGTTCGGGTCTCTGCTGGTTGGCTTGGGAAATGTGGGGATCAATTTGCTGGTCAAGGTCTTTATGATCTATGGACTGGTTTTTGTATACAATGCCATTCCGTGGAGAATGGAGTTGAACTGGTGGACGATCATCCCGTGTTTCCTGATCTATGATTTTTGCAGCTACTGGGCACACAGGATCTCTCATCATAACCGGCTCTTCTGGAGTATGCATGTAGTCCATCACACAGCCGTGCATTATAACCTGACTGTTTCCTTCCGCCTGAGCTGGATACAGCATTTTAAAGTCGTATTCTTCATTCCACTGATATTATTCGGCTTTCATCCGGTTATTTTTTTTATTGTTAACCAGGTAATGATATTATTTCAATTCTGGCAGCATACAGAATACATAAAAAAACTCCCCAGGGCGTTTGAATGGATTTTTGTAACCCCGTCGAATCACCGGGTACATCATGGATCGGATGAGCAATATCTCGATAAGAACTTCGGAGTGCTTTTCACTTTCTGGGACAGGATGTTTGGCACGTATCTGATCGAGACCAGCAGACCTACTTATGGGATCACAACCAATATTGATCCTTCTGTAAATCCCTTATACCTGAATTTTCATGAGTTGAAAGACCTAATCGTTGATGTGAAGAGAGCGAAAGGGTTCAGGCAGAAATTATTCTTTGCCTTTGGTGGTCCATCGGAAATAGCCAGGGCTAAAACAACGCAAACTCTTCATGCAAAAAGGAAGTAGTCACGATCAATCGTATTTAATCTATTTACTAATTCATAAACCTATTGTTATGTTTAATATTTTCACAGAAATACCTCCCCTTAATCTAACCCATGTCTGTTTCGGAACCAGACTTTTCGGCACTGAACGGCGGATAGCAGGTAGTGCCGTGGCAACGTATACAGATAACAGCGATAAATATGGGAATAATGCATATTATCGGAAAGATAAATGGCCAATGCTAAAGTCCATTTGGCCGTTGCCTTCCGTTGCTATTCACTTTCTGCTGACTTTTTTGAGTAACAAATAACCTGCAACTCCGCCAATAATTGAGGCCATGAAGATGCCGACTTTAGCCTGTACCATATAATCCGGGTGGTTAAAGGCCAGCGAAGTGATGAACAGCGACATGGTGAATCCTATCGCCGCAAGTAACCCGAGGCCGAAAAGATTTTTCAGGTTCATTCCCTCGGGATATGGGGCAATTTTTAGTTTTATCAACAGGAACGTAAAACCAACTACGCCTACCACTTTTCCTATAAGCAGGCCGAGGGCAACACCGATAGCAATATTTGTATCAAACAACTGGGCAAGATCAATGTTTAAGGAAATTCCCGCATTGGCCAATGCAAAAACAGGGATGATCAGAAAGGTAACAAAGGGATGCATGGTGTGCTCTAAGGTTTGCAGCGGCGGCGTTGCCGCATCCGTTGTTTTACTGATCTGTTCAATTACATGTAATTGTTCATTCGTTAAGGTTGGTGTATTCTCCGAAGGATCTATGTTTTTGAAACGTGCCAGGTAGTCCTGGATTTTTGCGATAAATGTTCCCTCCTTGATCTTTACATCGGCGGGAATGGTGAAAGCCGCCAATACCGCTGCAATGGTAGCATGAACACCGGAAAGCAGGAAGGTGGTCCACAAACCACCGATACCGAGGATCGCATAAAAGAAGATACTTCTCACGCCAAGTTTATTGCCTGCATACATGGCCAGTAATACGAGGCCTCCGGAGAGAAGATAATTCAGGGAAATATCCGAGGTGTAAAAAAAAGCAATCACCAGAACAGCCCCAAGATCATCCACGATAGCCAGTGCGGTTAAAAAAACTTTTAAGGACAGGGGAATCCTGTCACCTAATAAGTAAAGAACACCCAGCGCAAAAGCGATATCAGTAGCCATTGGAATGCCCCATCCGCTTTGTACTTCGCCCGTACGGTTGAAGGCAAGATAAATAAGCGCAGGCACAAGCATTCCTCCAAACGCGGCGCCAATGGGCAATAACGCCTTTCTCGGATTGGATAGTTCACCGCCGACAATCTCCCTTTTCAATTCAAGTCCTACAACAAAAAAGAAGACGGCCATCAATCCATCATTGATCCAGTGATGAAGACTGAATTCGAAATAGGTGCTGCCATTCCATTGAAAGCCGAACTTTTGTTCCAGAAAATGATGGTATGCGTCGGCCCAGGGAGAATTGGCTAATATTAAGGCAATAATGACACAAATGCCGAGTACTATTCCGCCGGATTTTTGCTGATGCATAAACCGCTGAATCGGTTGGACGATCTTTTCAATGGGAGTTTTTGATGGAGCTTTGACATTCATTGCTGATCAGTTAATAGCGAACTTCCGGTGTCGATAGGCCTTAAATATAAAAATAAGGAAGTCGCAAAAATAAGCAATTAATGCACGCTGGCGTTGTTGCGCTGATTGAATCATTATCCGGGCCGATAAGCCAGTTAAAAAAACTTTTGAATTATTGGTGGCTTCGTAAAATATCCGGATGGCAAAGAACGTAATGGTATTAACAGATCCGCCTGTCATTTGAGATGAAAAGACTTTCCAAATGGGAAATGCTACTTTTTTGCAAACTCTTTTCTGATACGGCTAAGAGAAGTATCCGTAATCCCCAGATAAGACGCGATATGTTTCAACTGGGCGTACTGAAATATTTCATTACTGTCTGCCACAAGATTAGCATACCGTTCTTCTGCGCTTTTATTGATCATTGATAAAGTCCGTTGTTTATACGCAACAAATTCCTTAACCAGCATAGCCCGGCCAAATTCCCTGAATTCCGGTACTGAATGAAAAAGAATGTTTAGTTTTTCAAAGCTGGTAGCATAGCCTTTACAATTTGTAATAGCCTGCAGGTTTTCTGAAGAAGGCTGATGAAGAAAGATCTTTTTTACTTGAATTTACCTGTTTAAAACAGGGATAAATTAAGTAAAAGGTAACATCTCTGGGAATAACTGTCAAAAATGCCAGTAAATAACTCCACACATGCGGCCAAAGCCAAATCTGTGCCGATGGCACCTTGCCGGCTCATGACCGCGACTCAGATAAACGGCGGTTAAACCAACCAGGCAAAGATCATGGCCGACGGTGCAGCTGGCAATAGCTAACGAAAGGAAAAAAAACGTTGCGGTTTTATCCAAAATCCTGTAGACCGGGTTTCTCCGGCAGCCAGGGTTTTCATTCTAAAATCCCTTTTGCATTAGCGCCTTTTTGCCATTTTCAAACGATAGGGCAAGGTATCAACGATCCGAACTATTGCCGCACCTGGTAGCCACACAGGTTTAGTGGCCCTAATAACAACCGGACCAGCATCAAAAAATTGCCCTGACGACGCATTGTAAAAGTCTCTGCAAAAAGGCCACATTTTTGCGGCAAACAATTTAAAAAACGAGATCATTTACAACTTTTGGCTTTATCGATCCATTGGAATGATTGTTGGGTCTGATGCCTAATTAATCATTAATATTTTTTTATGTCAGGAATAACCAACAATAGCAATGACCCGGTAACGAAATATCCGCAGCCTCCTTACCCAAAGCAGAAGCAGGAAATGCCTGGTCTTGAAACGAACATGGATCCCCGGCCTGATCATGGCGAAGACAGTTATAAGGGATCTGGAAAACTGAAAGACAAAGTAGCCCTGATAACAGGAGGCGATTCAGGAATTGGTAAAGCGGTTGCTATTGCCTTTGCACGTGAGGGAGCGACGATTGCGATCTCGTACCTGAATGAACACAGTGATGCGCAACTTACGGCGGATGTGATCAAAGATGCAGGGCAAAAAGTTCTTTTGATGCCTGGCGATATCAGCGAAGAGAAGCATTGCAGGCAAATGGTAGAAAGGGTAGTTGAAGAGTTTGGAGGAATTGATATCCTGGTGAACAACGCTGCTTATCAAATGGCGCATGAATCGCTGCAGGATGTGAGTGCGGAAGAATGGGACTTTACCTTTAAAACAAATGTTTATGCCATGTTTTATTTATGTAAAGCGGCTGAACCGTATCTGAAGCCGGGCAGTTCTGTGATCAACACCACATCCGTCAATGCGTATACTCCTAAACCTATACTTGCCCCATATACAGCAACCAAGGCGGCGATACAAAATTTCACTTCAGCCCTCGCGCAATTATGGGCACAAAAAGGGATTCGGGTTAATTGCGTGGCTCCCGGCCCGATCTGGACTCCACTGATCCCGGGCAGTTTCGACCCGGAGCAGACGTCGGAGTTTGGCAATAGCTCTCCTCTAAAAAGGGCGGGGCAGCCTGTCGAGGTTGCACCAGCCTTCGTGCTGCTGGCTGCGGATGAAGCGAGTTATATTTCTGGTGCAACCATCGCTGTAACGGGAGGGAAGCCTACCATCTGATCTGGGAAATCCAGTCAGCAATGCAACGAATAGTGAGTCCAATCCTTCGGATTGAACACAGCTGCCGCATGTTGTTACAATGTAAACTTTCTTCCTCAGAACTAATGGGAACTCTACTCCACGCAAACACAAGGCGATTGAAAGAACCCGGAGTTTCCCTTAGTTTGTAACCGTTATTATCACGCTTCTACCGCTCCCATCCACATCTGACCAAGGCATTGCCTGGAAGGACTGGTAAAAGTAGGCGAAGCATCGTTGAAGAAACAGAAGAAGGATCACTGACACCCGATGCGGGCATCACGGCAACGTCTCAAAAAGTGGAGCGCTGTGAGATCGCGTCTTATGGAACGGCGGTTCAGCTGGCTATGACGATCGGCCGACCCGAGGTGGCAGAGATACTAGCAAAAACACCCGATGAAGAAAAGCTGAACAATGCTAATCTCACAGACGTAGCGGAGAATAATATTAACTACGAAGCTGGACAAGATTACAGCCATAAATAAAAAGAAGGGGCTACGGCACCTTCTTTCTATTTATGGCTCATTGTAAATTCACCGGAGCAGATTCTAAATCTATGTTGAAAATCTTATTATCAGTACAGTGAAAATAACAAACGCGATCATTTAGCTCGATGAGCATATATATGCTTTATCTCCAGTTTCTTTAGTTTGGAGAAAAGCGTTTGAGCAGGGATTCCGAGGATTTCGGCTGCGCCACCCGTTCCGGATACTCTTCCATTACATTGTTTGAGAACTTTAAGGATATGATTCTTTTCTATCTGCTCTAAAGTTGAACTTTCGGGCACGATACCTGACGGCGCTTCTTCTTCTGTGGGAAGGTGAATCGCGGAAATCATAGGGCCTGATGCCAGAATCACACTGCGTTCAATCAAATGCTCCAGCTCCCGGATATTTCCAGGCCAGGGATACGTTCGTAATTGTTCAATTACATTTTCGCTGAAGCCGCTAAACTTCTTACCGGCAGCGGTACTGAATTTTTGCAGGAAGAAACTCGCCAGCAATTCAATATCTTCAACGCGATGACGCAAAGGAGGAAGTTCGATCGGAAAAACTTTAAGCCGGTAATAAAGATCGAGGCGGAAGCGGCCTTCCGCTATCTCTTTTTCTAGGTTACGATTGGTCGCTGCAATCACGCGGACGTCTACATTGATCGCTCCCTCACCACCGATCCGTTCAATTTGTTTTTCCTGTAATACCCGCAGCAGCCGCACCTGTGCATCTATGGCCATCTCGCCAATCTCATCGAGAAAAATTGTACCACCAGCCGCCTGCTCAAATTTACCAATGCGGCGTTGGTTTGCTCCGGTAAACGCGCCCTTCTCATAACCGAATAATTCAGATTCAAGAAGGCTCAATGGCATAGCCGCGCAATTGACCGTGATCATCGGCTTATTCCTTCGCCCTGACAATTCATGTATTGCGCGCGCGGCTGATTCTTTACCGGTGCCGGTTTCTCCCAGCAAAAGGACCGACGTATTCGTAGGCGCAACAAGCCTGATGTTTTCCATTGCAGTTTCGAACGCAGGGCTACTTCCTATTATAGGAATTGAAATTCCTTTTTTAAAAGAAGCTGCTTCAGTATTCCTGATCGAACCCGTTTCAATTCCATGCCGATAACGCGCAATGTCCAGCATAATAAAAAGATCCCGTTCGCGAAAAGGTTTCACCAGGAAGCCATAAGGCTGTGTGGCTTTTGCTGCCTCCAGTGTCCGTTGACTCGTGTTTGCTGAGATAAATAAAAACGGAATTTTTTTTCGGTGAAGCACCTTCGCCAGCTCTACACCCGTAAGAGGCGTACTGAGTGTAATATCCAGCAATACCCAATCTGGTTTCCCGCTATCGAGCAATTGCAAAGCATGCTCTACAGACCCGGCGATCCCGCAGACGGAATACCCCTGCTCAATTAAAGTCATGCGAAGATCGTTGGCGACTATAAATTCATCTTCAACAATCAATATTCTTTCTTTCATACTGATAATAATCTTAGAAAAACATGCTGCACTGTAAAAAAATAAGCATCACCGATATCGCAGCTTTTTCAACATTCACGGAAGGCCCGCTCTCATTGACCAGACCGTTATGTTTATAGCATTTACTATATACTGCCAGGCCGGCTGCAGAAAAGCATGTTAGTTGCAATTTATACCTTGATCCGCATTTGAAGACGATCTTCCGGGTTTTATTACCGGTTTAAATAAGCTGGAAATAAAATTACGAAATACCGACAATAAATCTTACCGGCTTTTTCTATAATCAACTGAATCTTAACCCTCTAACTATTGGTATATCGATTGGCTCTCAAACGTCATCAGTTGTACAGGATTTAAAGTCCGTTGCATACACAGGATTATCCGCTCGGAAAGTATTTGCCGTCTTTTGCTAATTCACTGATCGGGCGCTCAATGTGATGGTCAATGGAACTTGATCACTGTACAGTTGATCTTATAAAGACTTAAACCACTAAAACTGATTTTATGCGAAACAGAAACAAAAGGGCAATCATTTTTGCTGCCTTAACGGCGAGTATCTTTTTTTTATCCTGCAACAACCAAAATAGTGACGGTGTTGCCGGCAGCGCTACAGATTCAACAGGCGTACCAAAAGTAAGGGCGGAATACATTGAGGTAGCCCCCAACGTACGGCTCCATGTCACAGACTGGGGCGAAGGCCAGCCGGTAGTATTGATCCACGGCTATCCGCTGAGCGATGCATCATGGGAATATCAGTACCATCCATTGCTAAAAGCTGGCTACCGGGTCGTTGGCATAACCCTGCGGGGATTCGGACAATCAGACAAGCCATACAGTAAATATAATTACGACGAATTTGCTGACGATATTAAAACTGTACTCGACAAATTGGATTTAAAGAATGCAATACTCGGCGGACATTCCATGGGCGGAGCTATTTCACTTCATTACACCGCAAAGTACAATGCAGCTCACCTCTCGAAACTCGTATTATTCAGCGCCGCGGCACCCGTTCATACCAAACGCCCTGACTTTCCTTATCCACTATTCACAAAAGAAAATATCACCCGTTGGGTAGAACTGAACAACAATAACCGGCCGGCTTTATATGATGAACTGGCAGCAAAATTTATCAGTTTACCAACCACTCTCACACCGGGAATAGGAGCGTGGTTAGGAGGGATAGAAATGCAGGCATCTCCCTATGCAACTGAGCAGGCACTCATCGCTCTTCGCGACGAGGACCTGCGGGATGATCTGCCCAAGATCAATATTCCGACGCTGATCATGCATGCGCGGAAAGACAGTATCGTCTCCTTCGCACTGGCAGAACAAATGAATAAAGGGATCAGGAACTCAAGGCTGGTACCGTTTGAAAACAGCGGTCATGCTGCATTTATCGAGGAAAAGGATAAAACGAATGATGAATTGATCCGCTTCATCAAAGAATAGGTCATACCGGGATTTTTCAGCTATTATTATCCGAACGGGGATAGAAGCCCGCAGAGCATTATCTGCGGGTTTTGTCCTCCGTAAAAAGTGAAGGAGGAAACCCGACGCAAGTGTATGAACGGTACCTTCTTAACGGCATTGGTCCCCGTTCAGCACACCAGCCTAATCGGCGATTACTTCGCGGGAGTAACGTATTTTGCAAAAGCAGACTTACTATATGCATTGTTTTTTTCAGTTATTTGCAGGAGGACCACCCGCTGACAAGGAATTATCAACTCAACAAATAACGTATGACCAAGCTCCCCACCTGGGTATTTTTTGCAACCATTGTTGTACTTAATTTTCCTTCTTCAGGACTTAAGGCACAACAGCCGAAGGAACTACAACAGGTCGAGCAGCTTGTCAGCAATCCAAAAGCTGATACAGCAACCATCGGAAAGTTGCTGGAAATCGGAGAAGTTTTTGTTGAAAAAAGTAATACAACTCCATCTGCTGTTAACACAGTCTTTTACATTTCGCGGAAAATGGAAGTATTGAGCAGTCGCCTGAACGACTCTCTAGGCATTGGTTTAAGCCAACTTTTACTGGCCAAAGCGCATCGGATATCCGGAGACAATGCAGAAGCAATGCTGTCAAGTCAGAAAGCGCTGCTGCTGATCAGCCGGTTTGGTAAGCCTTTACAAAAGGCAGAAGCCTTGATAGAACTCGGCGGCTCTTACGGCAATTCAGTATCAGATCTTCCCATTAAGATCCGACTGTATCAACAGGCAGTGGACATTATTCATGAACATGGGGACATGGAAACAGAAGCCAGGGTCAAAGAATTTCTGGGCGAACTTTTGCAGAATAATCAGCAATATTCAGAATCGGTAGATGTATTGAATGAAAGCATAGAGCTTTACAGGAAAGTGGGATATGGACGTTTGCATGGCGTTTATTCCCTCATGGCAGAATCGCAGAGCGCTCTGAATAATTTTGTCGAATCACTTAAGTATAACCTGCTGGCCATTCAGGTTGGGGAACGATACAAAGACAATACACCTTTAATGGAAGCAGTCTATAACAGGGTCGGACTGAATTATCATAAAGCCAGGTATTATTCGCAAGCCATCGACTATTTTGGTAAGGCCCTCGAAGTTGCCCGCGTCCGCGCTGATACCCCAACGATAAAGACCATGTTGCTCAATACGGCTACTGTGTTGATGAATGCGCAGCAATATCAGAGAAGTTTAGACTCATTGTCAAAGGCAATGAGATATGGGGAGTCAGAACGGGAAATTGAGAAGGTCCAGATAGAAATGCTTTATATGCGGAATTATATTGCCATGGACCAACTTTCCAGGGCCACTCCGCATTACCAAAAAATGCAGGAATATTATCAGTCAAACGAAATGAGCCTTATAGCAAAACAGGTGATGCGTCTGGCTTTTACATTATACCTTCAGGCTTCGAAAAAATTTAAGGAAACGCTGCCATTTCTGCAAGACTACCACGAGCAGGCAAAAGAGATTACCGTTCCTCTCAATATGCTTGCAGACGGTGAACTGTATTCTTTCAGAACAGATTCTGCACTCGGGAATGCTTCTTCTGCACTCAAACATTTTCAGAAATATAAGACCTTATCAGACTCTCTGACAAGTACCGCACAAGCACGGCAGATGGGAGTACTGCAACTCCAGTTTCAAACAGAACAAAAAGACAAAAACATTGAGTTACTGACACAAAAAAGCCGGCTCCAGGACGCATCCCTGCAACGGGAAAAGCTGGTACGTAACATTGTAATTGCCGGCACATGCATGATCATATTTTTTATGATGCTGATCTATAATCGCTATCGTACAAAAAAGAAACACGCACGCCTGCTGGAGACAAAACAGGATGAGATCAATGACCAGAACAACAAATTAAAACGGCTGTTGGATGAAAAAGAATGGCTGTTGAAAGAAATACATCACAGGGTGAAAAACAATCTGCAGATAGTCATCAGCTTGTTGAACAGCCAGTCTAAATATCTTGACAATAAAGACGCAAAGACCGCTATCCGGAACAGTCAGCACCGGATGTACGCCATGTCTTTGATTCACCAAAAACTTTATCAAACAGACAAGCTGGGAACTCTTGATATGAACTGGTACATCAAAGAACTGGCAGCACATTTGAGAGACAGCCTCGCTAAAGAAGGTACAGTCAGTTTCATTATTGAAAATGATGCGATCTGCCTGGAAGTTGCCCAGGCAGTTCCGCTTGGATTAATAATAAATGAGGCCGTTAGTAATTCTATAAAGTATGCCTTCCCTGGTGATCGCAAAGGAATCATTCGGATCGGACTTAACAACACAAATGATGGACATTGCCTGCTCTTGATATCAGACGACGGCGTTGGATTGGGCGACGCTAAATCAATGAGTGAAGGAAAATCACTTGGCATAAATCTTATCCAGGGACTTTCCACGCAGCTTGGCGGAGAGGCTGCTATCAGCAGCGGAGAGCGCGGAGTAACTATCTCCATTCGCTTTCCGCTCAGTTCATTTACCGATAATGTTCAATTGCGTACTACGACGAGCGACGATGAAAACTCCTGACATATTAAAATGGCTGTACAAACTGCCGGACCAGATTCAACCATTTCGACGGATGCATTATTGAAATAGTAAACGGCGCCGGATTGGTCGCAGATTTGCTTTCAAGATAAAGGAGAATCTGGCTGGTCCGGAAGAATGGTTTTGTTAATCGCTTCTATTACCTGCATCAGACTTGATTTTTGCCCGTTGAACGATATTCTCCCGGAAGGGTGAATGATTGAGCTATCTTTTGCCCGTTATCGGATTAACAGGGTTAACTGATTGTCGTTTCATGTAAATAAGTCCGGATAGCCAACAGAAGCGTTTTTTTAGCCTGATAGTTTTGAGATGTATTGGACGAATTGGCATTTGTCTGTGTACAAATTATTACTGGGGACGGTTTTAAAACACTGAGGTTTTAACGATAAAAAACAATAACTATGTCATTAAATGTAGCAGAACAACTGGTAGAAATGTTAGTAAATGCCGGCATCAAAAGGATCTATGCTGTTGCTGGGGACAGTTTGAATGGATTGAATGATGCAGTAAGACGAAAGCCCGAAATCAAGTGGATCCATGTCCGCAACGAAGAGGCCGGCGCATTTGCGGCGTCCGCAGATGCACAGTTAAGCGGACTGGCATGTTGCGCGGGTAGCAGTGGGCCCGGGCACGTGCACCTCGTCAATGGTCTTTATGATGCGCAGCGATCCGGCGCCCCGGTGTTAGCGATCGCATCAACCTGTGCAACCAATGAATTCGGAAGCGGGTACTTCCAGGAAACAAATGTGATCAAATTGTTTGATGATTGCAGTCATTACACGCAGATCGGCGCCACCCCAACACAGGTTCCAAGAATGACGCAAGCGGCCATTCAGACAGCCTGGCAGCGGAAAGGCGTTGCCGTTATTGGCTTACCCGGAGATGTAGCGTTACTTCCCGCTACCGGTATAGAATCATCCGTGAAGAATTATTTTACCCGGGCCAGCATACTTCCTGCGGAAGACGAACTGCAAACGCTGGCGGCACTGATCAATGAGAATGCGAAGATCTCCATATTCTGCGGCATCGGTGCTGCCGATGCTCACGACGAAGTGGTTGCTCTCGCCGCATTGCTGAAAGCGCCTGTCGGTTTCTCCTTCAGAGGAAAGATGGCGATCGAACATAATAATCCTTACCAGGTTGGAATGACGGGTTTGCTGGGGCTTCCATCTGCCTATCACGCCATGCATGAAAGTGATCTGGTGATCCTGCTCGGAACAGATTTCCCTTACACACAATTTTATCCGAATGATAAAAAGATCGTTCAGATTGATATCAAGCCGGAAAACCTGGGGAGAAGAGCAAAGCTCGAAATGGGTTTGTTCGGTGATATCAAAACTACAGTCAATGCACTTCTTCCTCTTTTAGAAGAAAAGCAGGATCGCAGTTTCCTTGACGCACAATTAAAGATCTATGAAAAAGTCACCGGTCATTTGCAAACCTATGTAAAAGACAAGGGACGGGTAAATGCCATTCATCCGGAAGCACTGGCTGATACGGTGAACCGTATTGCTGCTGACGATGCGATATTTACCTGTGATACGGGCATGTGCAATGTGTGGAGTGCACGATATGTACACGCAACAGGCAAGCGCAAAATGATCGGTTCGTTTGTTCATGGATCTATGGCAAATGCAATGCCGCATGCGATAGGCGCCTCTTTCGCCAGCCCTGGTACGCAAGTGGTGGCCTTCTGCGGAGACGGCGGTCTGTCAATGTTACTGGGAGATTTGTCAACGATCAAACAATATCAGTTACCAATTAAACTGATCGTATTTAACAACCGCGCACTCGGCATGGTAAAGTTGGAAATGGAGGTGCTTGGATTACCGGATTCTGAAGTTGATATGACAGAGACTGAATTTGCCAAAGTAGCCGAGGCAATAGGCATACCGGGCATCAGCATTCACGATCCCGCCGATCTGGAAGATGGCATCGCAAAAGCGTTCAGAATGGATGGGCCTGTTCTGGTGAATGTGCTCACTGATCCTTCAGCCCTGTCCATGCCTCCAAACGTCGAGTTGAAAATGGTAAAGGGAATGGCCTTATCAATGGCGAAGATGGTGCTGGGTGGAAAAATGGAAGATGTGCTGAACACCGTTAAATCCAACTACAAACATTTGCGTGAAATTTTTGATTAACTGACCCAACTCACAAGTTATAACTTTATTGTTGTTCGATGGCCGATGGCTGGTAGCCGGATGTTGCATAAGTAGTAGTTCCATCGGCCATCGAACATTGAACCATTGGTCACATTTTTTTACCACTTATATTGGCCCTTGGTCCGACATACAACCTCAGGTATATCAGCTTTGCCAACCAATCGCCATCGATCACAAGCTTTCCTGGAGTTGAACCGAACACTTTTACCGGTTTTAGTACGATGAGCTGTATTCTGTGAAACTTCGCCTGATCACCTGAAACCATCTATTTAAAAACACCTTCCAGCTTCAACGTCCATGCATATCCTCCCGATGGAAGGTTAGGATACAGATCAGCGTTACTGATCGTTAGTTTTCCCCCCTTGAAAGAAAAGTTCATCTTTCTGCTGCTTCCAAGAATGCTAACCTTTGCAGGTAAACCGGGAACATCCAGCTTAAGCGGCCGTGTTGGTGCTTTCGTAAGAAACACATACAGATCCCTTCCTTTTTTTGTATAGGAGACACCCTCTGTAGCCGTCAGCGGAGCTGCTGTGGTACTGAAGATCGCTTCACCATTTACGTCAAGCCATTTACCCATATCATCAAGCCTTTGCTGCATGATAACCGGTATAGTGCCATCTGCGTCAGGCCCGATATCAAGCAGAAGATTTCCTCCACGCGATACTTTCTGGATCAGCATATGAATAAGCGCATCAGAGGTCTCATAATCATCCAGGTTTTCATTCCGGTTAAAGCCGAATGAACCGCCTATGCCGCGACATTCTTCCCACGGATGATCAAACTTTTTGGTAGTGGCATCTTCATTGTGCACGATGTCGTATTCCGTTGTGTAATAATCACCATGTTTGCCCCTGGTTTCTTTTCCCCAACGGTCATTGACTACTACAGAATTCTTTACAGGGCTTTCATTGTAAAGCCATGCAAGGAACTCAGGACTTTTCCAGGTTGAACTGGGATGTTCCCACTCGCCATCAGGCCATACAATATCAGGCTGGTACCTTGTGACGAGATCTTTGAGCTGAGGGATCATGTGCTCATCCACATACTTATTCACGTCGCTTTTATATAGCGGATTGAACCACTCATACAGGGAAAAATAGAATCCCATATGTAATCCCGTTTCTTTTACGGCGGTGCTCAGTTCGCCGGCAAGATCACGGTGCGGACCAACGTCTGCAGCATTCCAGTTCCATGATTCAGCACTTGGCCAAAGAGCAAATCCATCGTGATGCTTTGATGTCAGCACTACATATTTAGCACCTGATTTTTTGAAGATAGTAGCCCACTCTTTTGGTTTGAACAATTCAGCTTTGAATTGGGGAGCAAAATCCTGGTACTTTGTATTGGGACCATACGCCTTGTTATGATAAGCACGGAATGCCTGGCCAACTTTTGAACTGTCTGTAACGAGACGGTTCCAGTACCATTCCGAATACTTTGCATAAGTAGCATACTCTTTTCCTACAGGTGCCCAAGCCGGAACAGAATAAACACCCCAGTGAATGAATATCCCAAACTTTGCATCGTTGAACCAGGTGGGAATCGGTCTTGTATCAAGCGATTTCCAGTCGGCGGAATATCTTTCCTGCGCAGCCACCTGCCTGCTGCCGGTCACAAGCAATGCAAAGAAAATAACTGAGAATCTTAAACCTGAGATCATAATATGTTTCATATGCGAATTGTTATTCAATATAAGATAGCGCCAATATACATGGCTTTTTCATTGTAGATACTCCAGTCTTTCACCACTGTGTTTCTTGTTGCAAGAATGGCTGCTTTATCTACCGGCGTTGATGATAATTTGACCGTGGCGGTATGCTTTCCCTTGCCCAGGCCCGAGATCATAAAATAGTTCAACCGGTAATACGTACTGAACGCGTCAAACCTGCTGATCACCCGGGGTGGCTGATCATCGATAATGATCTCTATGGCAGATGTTCCGGGCCCCATGATATCTGCCATCCCGAACCGGCTTCCTTTGAAGCTGACGGTCAGGCTTGCGTCCATTGATGCTGTTGATTGCACTTTCGGCAGCAGCGGAAAGTATTCTTTGCCCTTGGTGACGGAGTCGGTGTATTGCCAGTTGCCATTGAACTTTATCTTTCCCCCAAGATCATACATACCTGCATCACTCCAGTTGCCTGCCTCCAGTGCAGCAGGAAGCCGTTGTTTTTTTCTTCCGGGACGAATGTCCAGGAAAGGGAGATTCTTCGCCAGCACTTCTGTATAGATCCTGTGTCCGGTTTCCGGTAGCGGGTGAACGCCATCAATGGAGAATAGCGGTATTGCATAGGTTGAATCTCTTTTACCGAGCATCAGCATTTTTCCTTCGTTGATCTGCTTTATCACTTGCAACCCCATATGTATACTGGGAATGGAATAATGGTCAGCTATCGTTTCCATCGCAGACACAGAGGGCGGAAACAATCCTTTTTGTAATGCAGGCAAGTTCTCGTTTGAAAATGTATAGATAAAGCAGATATCTGTTGCGGGCTTTGCTTTCCTGATCTGTCGCACGATGCCTTCCATGGTTTCCCTGACGAATTTCATCAGCATGCGGTTATCATTCACTGCAAACTCTATAAATACAAGATCCGGGTCGCGATCGATCACATGCTGCCGGACGCGACAGGCACCAAAATCTGATCCGGTACCGCTAACTGCCGCCATGATCTCCTCAAACTGCGCAGAAGGATACTGCTTTTTCAACCATGTCTGCAACTGATCACGATAACCATTACCGGCCCTCGTTATACTTCCTCCGAGAAAGGCGATCCTGACCGGTTTGCCGGAATGGATCGCAGCAAAAAAGTTCGGCAATCCTTTCCTGACGGTAAGTTCCCTGGCAGACAAAAGGGAGTCAGTTTGTGAAAACGCAGCTCCAGCATTCAGCAGCAGCACGGATAAGCTCAACAAAAAAAATATTCTTCGGGATGATGTAAACATGCTATTTCTCAGGATTTCGGTTTAATAAATTTAATGATGGACTGATACCAGTTTTCTGCGATAAGCCTGGCACCTTCACGGTTCGGATGCACCTTATCATGGATGGTATGCTTTTGCCAATTCCAATTTGTCTGCTGATCCACGTAAATGATCGACCTGTCATTCATCTCACTAACCATAGAACGTATCGACTTATTCAGAGCAGGAATGTATTCATACTTTGGAAGCTTTCCCGCGGTGATCACTGCGGCAACAAAGATCACTGCACGTGGATTTTTTGCTTTGATCGTCCTGATGATCTTCTTCTGCGCCTGTATGATGCCTTCAACCGGAGATTCTTCCGCAAAATGGTTATGCCCTGAATGGAGCAATACAATATCGGCAGGAAAGGCGGCATAAACGCTATCGATGATTTTAGCAAGATATTCGGCAGTCTTTCCACTGTATCCCGCATGATTCAGTGTAATGCCGGACTGCGTGGTTTGTTTTGGTCCTGTAAAACGGATCCTGTATTTCCCATTCCTCAGCATCGAGTCAAGCGGGAAAAGATAGGAAAAGAATTCAGGACCCCCTTCCGTAATGGAATCTCCCAGTCCAAGCAGCGTGAGTTCTTTGTCTTCACGCACTGCTTTATGCTGTGACGAGCAGGCAAAAGCCAGTACAACCATTACAGTTGCGCCTATGATGTTTTTCGTCGAACGGATGAGTCTTGTTTTCATACTGCTACTGATTGATCGTTTGGGATGCGAAAGTGACCTGGCTTCCGTCAGTTTTCGTAGCGCTGATCTCAAATATTATCCTGTCATTCGTGTTCGCCATTATAAAGTCAAACTCAAATGGATATCGGTTGTCGTGCACGGTGATCCATTCCGAATTTTCATTTACCCTGTATCGGAGCGAACAACTGTTCCAGTCTTTTTCAGTTTTATTAAGGTAGGTATAGAATTTGGCGAGCTGATCATTTGGTTGGATGATCATCGCAGTCATAGTTGCCGTGCTATCCTGTAATGATCTTGATCTGAGAAAACGTGTGGCACCGTTCTTCACCGCTGCGGCAGTTTTTCTTATCATTCCGTTAGCGGTGTACAGATCATTGATCTTAATGCAGCTGATCGCACCGGGAGCAAGAGTGATGGTCAGGATGCCATCTTTCATTGATCCGGATCTGCTTTTTCCTTTCATATCATATTGAATGGTGCTATAGGATCTGCCTTCCGACCAGCCGATCACATCCCGGTTGAATTGAATCTTTTCAGTCACAGTTTTCTTTGATGTATTAGCGAAGGCGATCAAAACGTCTTTGCCATTGTGTCCCATTATATGATTAAAGGAATTCCCGTCAGATTTGAGCGCATGGAGCGGCATCCATAGCTGGATGCTGTCATTCCCCATCATGGTTCCTTTTTTTCCACCATACACATTGCTGGTAAGAAACGCATATCCGGGTGCATAGGTTGCGGGAAAATCGATCTTGCCTTTTGAACGATAAAAGAAATCGGAAACCAGAAAATCCATCAGCAAGGCGAGGTGTGGCCAGAGATGATTATAGAAGATCGCATTATATTTTACATCATTAAAAGGCCGCATCGTGTAATCAAAGCGCTGGTACACGTCTGTATGAAGCGATGTGAAATAATAGCCTGGGAAATTCGCGTATCTCCCGATGACGGCATTATAAGCTGCATTGCGCAGAAGGGTGTCATTGGAGTGATAAGCGAGTCTTAACAGCCATGCTGCATGATGCGTAAGCATTACGGGGCCAAATGCGTACGTGTTCGGCGCTTCAGGAACCAACCCATTCAATGATGTTTGCCATGCCGGCACTTTTGATTCCGGAAGATAACTTGTCTCATCCATTGGCACAAAGGGAGAACCCTCGATAGCGCTTACGCGTCTTCCGGGGAAAATACCTTTAACCTCGCCGCCTTTATTGATGGTAATATTTCCCGCAGGAGGAGATGGGTTGCTTCTTGTCCAGAGCAGTAGTTGCTTTGCACCGGTCAATGCCGCCTGCAGGAATGTACTGTCGTTTGTTTCGAGATAGAGCTCATAAAGATCGTAAATGCGATAGCCGTAATCTGTCGTGAAGCCAGCTCCTTTATCCCTGAGCCCGGGTGAGTCAAAAAAGGTGGATGAATACTTATGATACACCTGCTTCAGGTATTCGTTTGCTCCCTGTACTGACCGTTGAAGGTCTTCTTTATTCCGGTAAATGCGAAAGCGGGCAAGGTAGTCCTGCCAGCTGCCTCCACCTGTTTCTGTATTCATATTCAGTTGCCGGCTTTTTCCGAAAAGGCGGTTGGCTTCAATGGTGAACGCTGGTGTATATCCCTTTGTCAGTTCATTCAGTCCGCCAAGTTCACCGATATCAACACAAGGCCCGTTCAACAAATGAGAAGGCACCTGTGCCTGGTGTGCTGAATCACTGGTAGAATAAAGAAACTTTTCCCGGCTCATTACGTACTCCATCATAGGAAGAGCTCTGCGCTTCATGATATCATCACTACCTGTGATCATCGCCATACTCAGTGGATGCAATGCCGATACATTCTTCACCGTTCCTGGAACATCAAACTGGTAGTCGGATGCTTTCAGTTCTTTGTTCCAGCCACTGTACACATCATTCAGGGCAAAGTCAAGCATGTTATCCAACGTTCCGTTCAGGGAGACTTTGTTATTCTCGCGTTCATTTCTATAACGAAATACAGATGATAATAAGAATGAAGTGCCTTTCTCCCAGTCGCCCGGATATAAAATATATACGAGATTGATCTTATAGTGGTCACCCGGACGCATCATGGCCTTCTCGGTACCGGGTAATGGAGAGAAGACGGTCGCCTGTGCTTTGCCCTGCGGGTTCCGGATCGCCATGCCGAACAGGCTGTTTCCTTTCGGACCATCCGCGGGAAACACCGACCAGAATTGGTTGTCAGCTTTGCCGGCATTATTCCATTGTGCCGCCAGTGCATAACGATATGGAATGTCATCGATGGAAACAGCGAGTCCTTCGCTGTAACCGTGGTGGTTCGTAAATACGGCAGCTGTATTCGCATAAGCCTCCTCTGTCAATCCAAACCGGCTCGGAAATCTCTTCCAGCTCCATGTCAACGGCTGATATATAAAATCCAGTTCGGAAGAATCAACGGCGGGCATACCTGTAAAACCAATGGAATAGTTGCCCTGTTTTGCGGCAGTCACACCCATTTCAAATACAGGCGATTGTTGGGATGGGATAAATTTTACTATGAGAAAAACATCTCCGTGCTCGCCTTTGTTGAATGTAAAGATCAGCTGGTTATTCTTCTGTTGTACACCTGTTGCCTGGAACCTGGCACTTCCCAGTTCATTGATATCGTTGATCAATCCTTTGGATGTATGCCAGGCAACAACACCGGGTTGACCATCCATCGCCACACCGCGCAGCGCAGTTTGTTCAGCGGTGAATACGAGTTGCAGCTGAGGCGCTACTGCCCGCGTTATTCCGCTTGCTTTATGTGTGATGTTGAATGACAGATCCTTTTGACCTCCGCCCGTAATGGATACGGAATAATGACCGTTCTGTATCGTTTGTGACCAGCCAGTCATGCAGAAGATGATCATCATTATACAGCAGGAAAGACTATTTACAATACCACTCTTTTTGATCATAGAGAATCCTTATGTAGTTACAAACTGTTTCGTAGGTTAAGGTTGTATATGTGTGCCCGGCGTATAGGTTCCCGCGTTCACCTGCGGGAACCATACGCTACTCCACTTCATTCAATTTCAATTTCTATTAAACGCATCCCGTATGTATCCAGGCTAACAGTGAAATTCAATCCGGTCTTGCCGGACGTCAGGGTCATCGTTTCCTTTTTTATTTCGTTCAATGTATCCATCTCGTCTTTCGTAAAGTTCTTGTCATACCTGTCTGCCCCGCGTGTTAGCGGTAATGTCTGGTATTTATCCTGCGACAGTATCTTACGGATCGCTGGGGCTTCGGGAGTACTGTACCATTGTGTGATCTTCAGGTTTTTGCTCCTGAATGCAGGGGGCAGTTCCTTCAGAATGACATCAATGTCGCGATACGCTAACGGCTTTGCCATGCTGTAGAAGATCGAAGGAGAAGTACAATAGACCAGTATACTGATCTTTTTATCTTCCCTGGTGACGATCGAATGTAATCCGTAACCCTGCTCATCCACGGGCATAGCAGAAGAAGGGATCTTCCAGTCGCCGAGCTTATTCCGCAGCAACAATCCCTTCGCATAAGTTGATAAAACATTCTTTCTTCCATAGGTCAGTAAAGCGAAATGCCATCCGGCTCCGCTTACAGGTAGATACTGTCCGTGTTCGCGTTCATAATACTCCTGTAATGCTGTAGTAAAGTTGGCCATTGCGGCTTCTTTCATCATAGCGCCCTGTAGATCACTGAGATCTTCGATGGTGGATGGCTCGGCAAGCCCCATTTCATCAACCAGGACCCGTGTGTCCGGATCCAGGCCATTTTTCTTAAGGATGGTTTTCAGGCTATCCGTGAATCCTGTAACCATCGATGGATAGTTACCCGGAAAAAGATACGTATGCCATGCAATGTAATCAAGACGTTTCAGCGGCGACGGATCCCGGCTATATCTCGATAAAAAACCATTGATAAATTCCCAGCGACTGTTTGGATTATTGCTGCCAAGCCCTGCCACTTTGAGTTGTCCGTTGGGAGGCTGCGTCTTGTTAAACTCACCAACGGCTTCGTACAAACACTTGAAGAATCCATAGTGGGCATCTGCATGTACAGGCGTATTCGTTATATTGTCCAGTTCATACGGCATTTGAATGATCCTCAGTGAGGGGCAGACCTTCTTTGCAAAACGTAATGTTGTTATATATCCTTTTTTGATCCGTTCCCATTCAGCACCAGGAATACCTGTTGATGGTAATGCCAGTTGCCCCATTTGGCTGTATTGCTTGTACATTTTTACGATGGGGGAGATCTGCAGATCGAGTACAACGGTGTCTGCATACATGCCTGCCGCTTCCAGCCATTGTGCAAGGTAGGGGAGCTGAGTAGAGTCAAGCTCTTCCGGTTTGTCTATTTTCCATGGCAGGTAGTGATGCTGGTAGCGGAATAGCGAGAACTTCCGTCCAAGCGCATCCGTTACAGATTTCGCCATCTCTTTGATCTGTTCAGTTGGCTTTCCATATTGAAAATCCTTTACAGGATTGCCGGAATAAGCCATTACACGAAGCTCACCCCTGTCACGCTTTTCGGGTTTTCCTGAAAGAGATACTTCAATTTTTCCTTTTGTCATTAACCTCTCTGCAATCTGCGCAGTGTTGCGATTCCATTGCCGGAGGCGATCATCATGGCGTGCAATGATCATGGCTGCTGTATCTGCCGGTATATTGAATTGTTCAGCAAGCTGATAAGGATCAGATTTCGAAAGATCTTTATACACGGAGCCGATCAGCATTCCGGACTCTACATCCATGTGTTTGGTATTGGAGCTGAACACGAATGACTGCCGGCCTCCATAAGCCGCCATTTGTGGATACACCCGAATATGCATCAACCCGGTAACAGACACGAGCGGTTTTGTTCCCGCAGGACTGGTGATCTTAAGGGCTATAAAATTCACCTTGAATAATCCGCCGGTGAATACGGTTTGTTGTTGAGGCCGTAGTTTGCAAACGATCGTCTCTTCTTCTTTACCTTTTACGCTCAAGGAAAAAGCCAGGCTCTCCTCCGAACCAATCGTATACATAAAAGGGATAATGAACGATACGGGTGACCCTGCTGCGTTATAAGGAATAAGCCCGCTTGTACATTTTATCTCCCGCGCGTATGGAGAGCCTCCGCGGAACAGTAATTGAACACCATGTAAGGTGGTATTGTCCCAGCTTTTATAACCGTGTGACCACAACGTGCCATCGTACCAACCAAAGGTTCCGCGTGCCGCATCTTCCTGCGCGGTGGGAGAGTCCTGTGGAAAAGGGTATTCGCTATAGCCGAATCGCCATTTAAAAGTGATCTCCTGGTCTCCACGGAGATAGACAGGTGCCACCTCCTGCGTTGAAGCTTTTATAGCAAACAGCAAAATAAAAAGTCCGGAGACAGGCAGGCATAGTAAAGAACGGATTCTATGATTGAACAGGTTCATCATTCACTTAAAGATGTTATTTTCCGGCAGAGCTTTGGTACTTACCGAAGCTTCGGAATATTTTTTTACCAGTACGATCCCAGCGATCAGGATGATGACTAAACCAATAGTCACAGCAACGGCGCCGTTGCTTGCGATAAAACCCAGGATCGAAATTCCGAGGCCAACAGCCAATGTGCTCCAGGCGATCACCTGGATGCCAAAACGGTTTTGCCTGATCGCTTCAGGATCGCGGCTCACCTGCAGCTGTTCACTGGCTGCCTGCATGAAAGGAATATTTGTCTTTTTAAAATAAGCATACACTTCATACACCAGCAATAAAAAAAGCGGAAAGCCGACGCCCACTACCGTTTCCATCGTCCTGGATAAAGTAATCCCTAATACTGCTTTTCCAAATACTTTGAAGAAAAGGCTTACCACGAGGGAGATGGCAGAGATCGCGATCAGTGAAGTGGCGGTTTGTCTACGGGAAAACAATGAATAGATCACCGGGCCGAATAAGCTGCCTCCGGCGATCGCCGCTGTGCTTAATACAACTTCCACAATTCCTCCGGCAGCTGGAACGAGGATGGCGAGATAAACTGTACCGGCGCCAAAAAGCACTGTAAATATTCTTGCAACAAGGATCATTTTTTTATCGGAAGTGCCCTTGAAAAAAACATCTTTATAAATATCCTGTGCGAAAATGATGGCAGCCGTATTAATGGTTGTATTTGCTTTACTGGCTGTGGCAGCGATCATACCGGAAAGTACGATGCCGATCAATCCTGCAGGTAATACTTTCTGACAAAGCATCATGTAAGCACCTTCTGCATTTGCGCCATCCAAACCTGGATTGATCACGCGATAGATCATTGGTGGCAGCATCCAGATAACAGGTGCGATCAGATAAAGACCTGCAAACAAAAAAGCTACTTTCTTTGCATTCCGGGTAGATGATACAGATGTATACCGCTGCACATAGCTCCAGTTACCAGCAATATACACCACCTGGTATACAAAAAAAGAGAGCATAAACCCGATACTGTATTCATTATTCACCGGCTCGAAGAAACGGGGAGGAGCTTTCTCCAGGAAGCTTGACATACCGCCAACTTCTGCCAGTGAAAGCGGGATAATGATGATCACTGCCGCAGACAGGATCACAAACTGAACCACATCCGTCGCAAGCACTCCCCACAGACCACCGCCGGTGGTATAAATGATGATGGTGATGCCGATCACGATAATACACGCTTCCAGTGAAAACGGTGTAGCAACGTAAACAATTTTTCCTACAGCATACAATACGGCCGCTGTGCTGACAAGACTATAGAGCAGGATCATGTAACTATAATATTGCTTGGCGGTTCTGCCAAAGCGTTTGCCCAGATATTCAGCTGCGGTTGTAGCACCGGTTTTCTTCCACCTTGCAGCGATAAAAAGCGCCGTAACAAGCCCGCTCAGGCACATGGTGAATTGTATCGCATTCGCGACCAGGCCATACCTGTAGGCGATCGACCCCCATACCACAAATGTTGCAGCAGAAAAATAAGAGATGAAAAGTGAAAGACCATTGATCCACCAGGGAGTGGCACCGCCTGCCTCAAAAAACGACTTGGAGCTTTTACTGCTTTGTACAGTAAACACCAATCCGATGACGACCATCAGGATGGCAAAAACACTCATTACGACAAAATCGAGATTGCTCATGGTTTTACAGGAACGCCGTACCGTCAGCGGGAGGGTTTAAAAGTTTAATAGTTTGAAAGCTTAAACGTTGTATGTATTCTGAACATATGAAATGATCAACTCAATAACACCTTACTTCAAAAATAGCGGCAGGAATGTTTTCTGCCGGGTGCTCGCATCTTATCAAAAGCGTGTCTGTGACCAATGGTTTCTGCAATGTGATCATGTTCCGGGATTGATAGTTCCCCTGAACACTCTCTACCAGGTTTCCCTGACCATCGTAAATGTAATAATTCCTCACGCAAAAGGGCATTACACTTTCAGGATGATGCATCAGCACCGATTCCATCGGATGATCGAAATCAGTATCAAAACTTAGTTGAATCGTTTGTATAGTGATGGCTTTCTCCCAGCGAAGCGTAAGCGAAGGTTGCGGATCTGCCAGGCTGCCCGCCCATGCATTGGGTGAGAGGAGCGGCCTCGCATATCCTCTGTTTACATTCGATGCAGCATAAACATGCAGTGGCCGGGAGAAGCTCATCGCCAGATTCAATCCTTCCGGACGACGCTTTGGCGTCCAGAATTCAAATGCATCGATGCCGATATCCTCCGGCGGTGTTTGTACGCCTGTGTTCGATACGGCTTTGTTTTCCGCCTGGAATAAAGAAAGTATACCGGTCAGTCTTGCATCAGAAAGATGGACGGCTGCCGCCGGATTTTTTCTGAACACGATAAAAGCATACTGCCGCTCCGGGATCTCTGCCTTAAAATGCAATTCCACACAGTTTCTTCCTTTCTCGAGTTTGATCTTCTTCTCCTCAATCAGCAGATCTGGCGTGAAGCTGGATCTGCGGCTCGATAGTGCGAGGTGGACCGTAACTGTTGTTGCTTCTTCCGCCTGTAAATGAAAATTGATTCCGGGCAATTGACCGGCAGCTGAGGGTAACAACTGCGCCACACCCGTTTCCAATGGATATGTCTTTCCGCTTTCAGGGAATGACAGTAAGCTGAATTCACTTGTTGCTGTTGCCTTTCCGTGCCGGGCAAGATCAGCTTCATCACTGTTGGTAATGCCCGGAATAAACTGCCCGCTTTTCAGCAAGCGCTGCTGCAATTCCTGGATATGATCAAGCACTTTTGCAGGAACGGTCTTTTTCTCGTGCGCAATGACTGCCGCCATAGCAACCGCCTGCGCGCTATTGGCAGCAGTGCCCATCACGCGTGTAGAGCCATAGGCAACGTGTGTTGCACTGATCGTTCGTCCTGCCAGGAAAAGGTTGGAAATATTCCTGCTATACAGGCTGCGATAGGGTATATGGTAAACCCCCTTGCTATGCCATTGATTGCAACCGGGTAATTCGCTGAACACACCGTCGGCTGGGTGAAGATCGATCGACCAGCCTCCGAACGAAACTGCATCGTCATGATGAACCTGCTCTACGATATCCTGTTGTTTCAGCATATAGTCGCCTTCAAAGCGGCGGCTTTCCCGCTTACCGGGGATGGTTCCTACCCATTCAAGCGTGTACGTATCAGCTTCCGGAAAGTTGCCGGAGTTCTTGATGTAGTTCCATACGCCATAAACTACTTTCCAAAGCTCCCATTTGATCTGTTCTGTTTCTTTGATAGTGTCTAACCTTCCACCGTATTCGATCCACCAGAGTTTACAGCCCTGGTCTTTCAGGTTGAAAGTTTTATAACGGGGAACCTTCCGGATATCATCCAGCGCATAGGATGGCGGAACAAAACGCACCGGTTTGCCTGTATCTTTTGAATAGAAATAAATACTATGGCCGAGTAGCTCACCATATTCTTTTGACGGGGCAAACTTTTCACCGAACTCTTCTCTTGACTCTGCACCCATCCGGAAGGCGGCACCGGCGAGAAAAGCCACCACACCATCACCAGATGCATCGCAAAATAATGGGGCTTCGAACACGTATTCAGTCTGATTCTGGCTGCAGAAGCCGGTTATGGTGGAGATGGTATCATCATCTTTTTTTGAAACTTCATAAACAGCCGTATTCAGAAAAAGCCTGACATTGTCTTCCTTCACTACCTTCTCCAGCATAATGGTATCAAAGATCACCGGGTTTCCCTCTGGATTGCGATACATATTCTCTACAAGCAATTCATCGATCAGCCCGCCCTCGCGCGACCAGCGATTGTTGTTGCCCATATGAGAAGTTGCACCAAGGATCCAGAGACGAACTTCGCTGGAAGCATTACCGCCAAGCACTGGTCTGTCCTGTATCAATACCACTTTTAAACCTTCCCGTGCGGCGGTGATCGCGCAGCATACGCCGCTGACACCGCCGCCGGTAATTACAAGGTCTGCATTTACTTTTTCACTGTAAAGACTCCTGGCGTTGCCGCCTTCATTCACTATCATGTCTTCCGGGTTGCGCTTGTTGAGTACTATCGATGGCAGCATCATCATACCATCACTAAACAAGACTCTTTATCAATAGGATTAATTTATTTCCAATCAGGATTCTGTTCGATCATCGGGTTAGCAATGATCTCGATCTGAGGAATTGGGTAATATTTGTGTTTGGGTTGTGGCGTTCTGACCGGGTAGTCCGCATTCACCGCCTGTGGGATCACCGTCAGGAATGTATTCGTCCTGGTAAGATCATACCAGCGATCACCTTCGCCATAGAATTCCCATGAACGTTCTCTTAATACAGAATCGATAAAAGCAGGCTGAGACAAGCCAGGCGTCAGATCAGGGATCTCGGCCCGTCTTCTTACTGCGTTGATATAATCATAAGCAGCCGTTGTGCCTCCGCTTTTACGGGCTTCCGCTTCTGCAGCGATCAGGAATGCATCTGCATAACGTAACAGGTAAAGGTTATTGCTGGCATAAGCACCAACGGAATTCGGATCCTTCAGCTTTGCCATGATCACGAGGTCTTTCGTTGCCAGGCGCGTATCGATGCTTGCCTGCGGAACCGTTACACCCGAACCATTGACATAACTCGTCTGCATCAATGCTTTTCGCTTGTCCTGGTTGAAAAACGAATTATAGAACTTACTGTAAACATACATTCCTCCGGCCCCGCCTTTATTCAAGTCAGATATGCCAAGTGGCGCATAGAAATAATGAACCTGCGATTGACGGATAGGGTTGGATGCGTTGTTCAGCTCAACCGCAAACATAACTTCAGTGCGGGCGAGGTCTTTTTTAGCAACAGTGAAAAGATCCACCGCGGAAGGAACCAGTGTACACTTACCGGAGTTGATCACTGCCTGGGCAGTTGTAAGCGCTTCATCCCATCTTTCATTGTAAAGCGCAGCTTTTGCATGAAGGATCTGCGCACTTTGTTTGCACACGCGGCCTTTGACCAGTGAAGCGGAATAGTCAGGCAACTTTATTTCTGCCTCACGGAGATCCGTCAGGATCTGATCATAAACTTCATTGATCGGTTTTTTACCAACAAATGCTGCATCGATAGAATTGGTAGCGGTTGTTTTTACCACGATGCTTCCGAAGTTCTTCACAAGCATCCAGTGAAAAAATGCTCTGAGGAAAAGAGCTTCGCCAACGATGGCATTACGTCTGTCTGTATCCATGTTCACGCCAGGCACTTTCTGGATCACCCAGTTTGCACTTTCAATTCCCTGGTAAGCACGCTTCCAGATCTCCAGCGGAGATTCATTAGCGCGGCTGAAACTTGTTTGCACGGAATAGGGTGGATCATACGTGTAGGTAGTGATCGAATTTCTTCCCACGACATTTCTCGGGAAGATCTGATCTGCTGCCCAGTCTGATGCAAATAAAGGCGCGGCGCTGCTGTACATGACATACAGATTACCGTACACCGCGGTGATCGCAGCCTCTGCTTCTGCCGCACTGGAATAAAAGTCCTGTGTATAGATGGACGAATAGGCCGTTTCCTTCAATGCTTTTTTACAGCTGGAAAAAGCGACCAGTAATATGCTGATATATATAAGCCTTTTCATACAATACATTTTAAAAAGTGATTTGTAAACCAACCAGGAATGAACGGGAGAGAGGGTAGACGATGTTGTCTACACCAAACTGTGTGTTTGAATTTCCGAATGAACCAACCTCAGGATCAAATCCTGTATAGTCGGTGATCGTGAACAGGTTGTTGGCGCTGATGTAAGCCCTCGCTGAACCGATGCGTTTCGCGTTAAAGGAATAACCAAAGGAGATGTTCTTGCAACGAAGGAAGGAGCCGTCTTCGAGGTAACGGTCGGACAAAGGTAATCTTCCGCCCTGGCTGCCGGTTGCTGTTTGATACTGCCCACTGGTATTGGTTGGAGACCAGCGATCTGCCAGGCCTGCAAGCACATTTCGTCCACCGAGCGGGTTCTCAAGCGTCCAACGGGCAAGGTTGAAGATCTGGTTGCCTTGCACACCAGAGAAGAATGCAGAAAAATCAAATTGCCTGAATTTAAGATTCGTAGAAAATCCGTATACAAATTTAGGATTGGCATTTCCTGTGATGATCCTGTCGGCATCTGTGATGCGTCCATCCGGTTTTCCATCGGGGCCTCCAGCGATATCTTTTACGCGCTGTGTTCCCGGACGGGGATTGGTAACCGGTTGACCAGGAATGATCGGATCACCCGTCTGGAACAGACCATCATAAACATAGGTTTTGAACAAGCCTAATGGCTGACCTACGACCAGCACGTTATAGTTATTGATCGCGGTTTCCCTGGTTGAGTCATCTGCCAGCTGCAAAAGTTTATTGCGATTAATGGTTACGTTTGCACTGACGCTCCATCTCCAGTCGCTGTTACGGATGATGTCTCCGCCAAGCGACAGCTCGATACCCTTATTTTCAAGTGAAGCAAAGTTGCCCGCCACTGTTTCGTATCCCGAAGACAAAGGAAGATTCTTTTTAAAGATCAGGTCGTTGGTTCTTTTCAGGTAAACGTCTGCCACAAAGTTCAGCCGGTTGTCAAAGAAATCAGCCTCAATACCGATATCAGACTGAACAGACGTTTCCCATTTCAGATCGGGGTTAGGTACACCTGTTGGCAATACCGCTTTCGTAAGCGCGTTGTTGAAGATATAATCATTGCCTGCTGAAACGATCGCGAGTGATTGATAGGGATCGACAGCCGCCTGGTTACCCGTTCTTCCGATACTTGCTCTCAGCTTGAGATTGGTGACCGCACGGATATCAGACAGGAAGTTCTCCCGTTTCATATTCCATGCTGCAGATACGGCAGGGAAGAAGCCCCATTTATTATTATCACCAAACTTACTGCTGGCGTCTGCACGCGCAGTCAGGTCTACAAAGTACTTGCCCTGGAAATTATAGTTGATCCGTCCCAGATAAGAAACAAGGTTGTCTTTTGTTCTGCCGGTATTGATCGAGAAATTTCTTGCCAACTGCAACGCTTCGTTCGTGGTAGCATCGTTTACAAATCCATAACCGATCATGTAGTTATAGTTGCTGTTGTTTTCCAGTGTACTGAATACACCAGTCACTTTGAAGTTATGATCAGTGCCTATCGACTTATCATAAGTCAGAATGCTTTCATGCATCAGGCGGATAAAGTTGTTGTTCATCTTCATGCCATATCCCCCAAGACCGCCTGCAATAGTGATCTCACCTGCGGAAAATGCAGAGGCCGGGAAATAATAATCATTGAGTGCATTGTTCGTATACGCACTCAGGTTGGCGCGATATTTCAATCCTTTGAGAATGCTGAAGTCGAGATAGATATTGCTCAGGACAGTATTGGTGCGGGTGATATCCATCGTTTGTCCTCCCTGCACCGGGTTTCTCAACTCAGAATAGAAAGAACCATACGGCTGGTCTCTCCAGGCGAGGATATTTCCGTTGGCATCATACGGTTTCAGATGCGGTGGAGCACTCAATGCTGCACCGATGAGTGATTGTGTGAGGCCTCCACCGTCATTATTCACAGATCCTGTTTGAACACGATTGTTTACAGAGCGGGTAAATGTTGTAGTGGTTCCGACTTTCAGCCAGCTTTTCACGGCATGATCAAGGTTAAAACGGACCGAATACCGGTCAAACTTCGATTTCAGCACGATACCTTCCTGTCCGAAATAGTTCAGAGACATCAGTACTTGCGTCTTATCATTTCCTCCTGAAAAACCAACCTGGTGGTTTTGGATCGGTGCCCTGCGGAACAGCACATCCTGCCAATCGGTACCCACGCCAAATGAGTCAGGCTGCGGGAAGCGGTTGTTATTATAGATCTCGTTTTCGATACGGGCAAACTGTGATGCATTCAGTACGGGGATCGTTTTGGTGATCTCCTGCATGCCGTAGTAACCGTCATAAGTAATGTTGGAGAAGCCTGCTTTACCTCTTTTAGTGGTGATGATGATCACGCCATTTGCGGCTTGCGACCCATAGATGGCGGCTGCAGATGCATCTTTCAGTACTTCGATCGATTCAATATCATTTGGGTTAAGAAAGGAGAGTGAGCTGACCTGGTTGGCAAATCCACCCACGCCGCTGATGTTTCCCAGGGTAGACGGACCAGAAACTCCGCTCGCAGTCGAATTCTGCAACTGTACGCCATCTATAATATATAACGGCTCGGAAGACCCGTTGATGGAATTCGTTCCGCGCAGACGAACGCTGATGCTACCGCCGGGAGCGGCATTGTTTTGCGTGATCTGCAAACCGGCAACCCTGCCCTGCAGGCCCTGTGCAAGGTTGGCGACAGGTGTTTGCAGAAGATCGGCGGCTTTTACAGAGGTGATGGCACCGGTTACTTCGGATTTCTTCCGGGAACCGTAACCGACTACGATGACATCGTCAAGACTGATGTCTTTCCGTTTCATTTTAATGCTGCTGAAAGCACCGGCACTTACAGGAAGTTCCTGCTCCTCGAAACCGGTATAACTGACAATGATAACTGCGTTGGATTTAACTCCCGTAAGCGTGTATGAACCGTCTTCACCGGAAGTGGTGGCGAGTTTTTCGCCTTTTACGCGGATGGTTGCTCCGGCGACCGGCGAACCCGCATCGTCTACAATGGTTCCTTTAACAGTTTGTGTTTGCGCCTGCACCGTCAGTGCCAGGAACAGGGCGATGAGGGAAGTCAGTACCGTGCGAATAATGCGCGGGGGGATTAGATTTCTCTTTTTCATAAGCGTCAATCGTTAACCTTATTAAGTTTGGTTGCAGTGAAATTTTATGCAAGCAGGTGTAAGTTACATTGGATAATTATTCCGGGTACGTGCCTCGTAAAGAGGATGTATCGGGAACGATTTCGGAACCGTTCCCGATAGATGAGCTACCAGATACCCGCGTCGTTTCAAAGGATCTGTTTTTAACGAAGCATCTGGTCAACTGTCATTTGCTATCGGCCATCGCCTTAACCGCCGCTCAGAAATTTTCACTATTTTCCGCCAGGATTGATCACCTCCGGATCTGTAAAAACGTATTGCTGTGATAAAATGCACAAAATGTAATGAAGTCAGCGGGATCGCAAGAGCTGGCCTGGTTAGGGGAAAGCAGCGATATCATTGCAATCACTGCCATTATTATTTCACTTTTCAATCGTCCTCTTCTCATAAAAAGAGCCCGCCCGCGCATCATGCCACGATACTGGATATTGCCCGTAAACTGAAGGTATCAAAGTCGACCGTGTCCCGGGCACTGCGCAACAGTCCTGATATCAATCTTGAAACCCGCGATGCAGTGTTGAAGATGGCACAGGAACTGAATTATGTGCCTAATTATTTCGCTTCCAGCCTTGTTAAAAGAAAAAGTTATTCGATCGGGATCGTGGTGCCTGAGCTGATCACGAATTTCTTTTCGCAGTTCATCATCATTGCGCAGAGAGCGGCCTCGCTTGCCGGGTATGAAGTGGTGATCTGTCATTCAAACGAAAGTTTCGGCAACGAAGTGGATGTGTTAAAACGGCTGTTCGCTTATCAGGTGGATGGAGTATTACTCTCGTTAAGCAGCGAAACGAAATCCCTCGAGCATCTGCAGGCATATAGTGATGCCGGTGTGCCAGTGATACTGTTCAACCGGGTAAAGAATAAGTCAGGGTTTCCTACCGTCCTGGCAGATGATTATCACGGAGCTTTTATCGGTACGGAACACCTGATCAAAAACGGATATGCTAATATTGGACATATTGGCGGCCCCGGTAATCTGCAGATCAGCAAGAACCGCTTCCGGGGCTATCGGGATGCGCTCACGAAATATGGACTGAAGTACAACCCTGACTGGACGATCTATCATGACCTGAGCCAGGCCGATGCCTGCAAATGCGCGAAGGCACTGCTTGACCGTCCTGTTCAGCCGGATGCGGTCTTTGCAGTAAACGATCCCGCGGCGATCTACCTGATCATAGAAGCAAAAAAACGCGGACTTCATGTCGGACCAGATCTTGGGATCGTTGGTTTCAGCAACGACTCACGGTCTGAGGTGATCGAACCTTCCCTCACCACGCTGCAGCAGCCTATTGAGCAGATGGCAGAAAGATGTGTGCACCTGTTACTGAATAAAATAAAGGATGATGAGTTTGTGATACCTGCCACCACCGTTCTGCAAACAACATTGATAGAGCGGTGTTCTTCGAGGAAAAGCTGAATATTGTGTATTGAAATGTCGTTTTTCGTGATGCAGTTTGTTTTCCTTGAAATTGGTCAGTTCAACCGATCGAGCGCTTTCTCCAGAACAGGATCTCTGCGGTTAATGATATCACTAATGCGATAGGGGACCTTAATGTCAATAGGAATGCCTACCCGTTGAGTTTCTGTGCTATTGGGAAAGTAGATCCCGAGGCCGGAAAAAGCGATCTTATAACCTCCCGGTAATATGGTCCGGGTTACGTTGCCATCGGCACCCGCTGTCTGATTACCGATGACTGTTACAGTCTTTGCTGTCAGTAATGTCATGCATGCCCATTCGGCCGCGCTTTGTGTCCTGCTGTCCACCAGGAGAATGATCTTTCCCTGATAGGTGGCCCCATCATCTGGCAATATCTTCCTGCCGCCGACCCGTGCATAAGCTGTGCCTTCATTGGCAATGATGTAGTTGAATCTGCCCGGCAGGCTGTAATCGGGATAGGTATTTCGGGCATAGATGGTCGGTTGGCTCAAAAGATAGTCCGGTACTCCGTATGTTCCTGCTCCGTTTTCCGGATAGTTCCGCATATCGAAGATGATGGCCTTAGTGTGCATGAGTGATTGCATGACGCGGTGCAGATTTTTGCTGTTGAGGTTGCTGAAATATACGTAGCCGATATTTCCCGGAAGGATCTTACACGTGTCGGCACTCTTCATCTCAAAAAAATCCAGGTATCCCTGCAGAAAATTCCGTTCCGTCTGTGGCAGTGTTACCTGCATCTTCTTTCCATCCCTGTTGATGCCGCGGTACTCCGCTTTATCCGTAAAGGTGTTCAGCAGGAAGCCATGCATTGTTTTGAGTTTGCCACCAGGATTGGAAGCGGGCACATAGTCAGTGTATCGTTTAATCAATTGTTTGATGGAAACACCGTTGATGGACGTTAGTACGGAGCCAACTTGAAATGCCGGCTCCTTCAGCAGTAAGGAATCAATGATCCGGGTCACCACTGCTTTGCCATTGATCAACCGGAAGTGAAAGCCGGGTGCGTATTTCCCGGTGAACGAAGAATAGACTTCCGGCCAGAGGCCGCCATGTGCATCATTGATCGAGGCCGCCATGCGTGCGATAGCGCGATGATACAAGAGCGTGTCCCGGGCATTGATCATGACGGGGATCAGTTCATGCAGTACCTTGTTCCAGGGTTTGCCTGTTTTGTATTTATAAGGGTAATAGTAATTGATCACGTTCCAGAACCGGAAGAGTCCGAGCAGGCGATAATGCACATCCGGTAGCAACATTTCTTTATAAGGCTTCTCATGCGGAGTGGTGACGGTGCTATCAGAGCTACCATCCTGACGGGCGTATACATTGCCAGCTCTGTTTGGATGCGACAGGATGTAGTTCAGTGCTTTCTTTTGTTCTTCGTTCAACTGTTTGGAACGGTTGATCCAGGCGGCATCGTAGTTTTTATAGGCGATCGACTGATCGTTCACCGGCAAATAAAAACTGGCGGTATCGGGGCCAGCGATGGTCAGCAGCCGATCGATGGCGGCGGTAAACTGCGCGCCGTGGCTATCGCTTAATGTGTGCTGTAATGTTTCGATCAACACACTATCCCAGTCCTGTTTTCCTGCGGCAATGGCCGGGTGATAATATTTAAGTAAACCCCAGACCTGTGCCAGTTCCGCCAGCCGGTCGATCTGTTTTTTTGACTGTCCGTACGAATCTGTTGCCAGGCATCCGGTGAGTAGTATCAACACAACTATTTTCTTCATGCCCCAATACTAACGAAAGGCGGCACGCAGCCGGGATTTATTCGCCGGACCCGCGGATCTGCGGGATTAAACTAAACACGCACAAATTCGACCGGCAAATACCGCTGTTCGGCAAAAAATTGATGGGTTGCGCACTACGTTTGCTATCTTAAATCATGTTTCCCCAATCCTCGCCCCTTAGCTACCAACAGAAAGGATGGATAGCTGAGTTCATCTACCTGCTGGTCATTGGTGTGCTTAGTCCGCTGGCGGTAGGACTACAGATATTTGATCAGTTTTCCTTTACCCTGAGCCTGGTGCTGCTCAATATTCTGCAGTTGCCGGTGATCATGCTGTTCTATCGTGTCTATCTGCCCTTTACTATAGGGAAAAGCAGGTATCTGCTGGCGACCGTGTTGTTTCCCCTATACGTGTTCATTTATGAAATCGGTTCGAGGCTTTGCAGTTTGGCGATGATCCATCTGCCATTTGTTCCTTCGGCTTATCGGGCTCAACTGGAAAGCGCTCACCCGGGTGATTTTTCTGGCGGCTATTTTAATCAATCGCTCGGCTATACCTGCCTTGTTCTGCTGGCCGCGTCTTCGTTGTATGTGGTGAAACTTCTCTTCCGGGAGAAGCATCACCTGCAAACTGTCAAGACCGAAAAACTGCAACTGGAACTGGATCAGTTAAAGGCGCAGATCCAACCTCATTTCTTTTTCAATACGCTGAATAATATTTATTCGCTTAGTGTGCATCAATCGAAAGATACGCCCCGGATGATCGAAGGGTTGTCGGCCATCATGCGGTATGTGCTGTATGATTGCAGCCAGGAAAAGGTAAGTCTTGAAAAGGAAGTGGCTTTCCTCAACAATTACGTGGCACTGGAGAAGTTAAGACATCCCGGAAAAGAATTGATCGAACTGAATATACAGGGAGAGGTCTCGGGTATTTTCATTGAACCTTTACTACTGATGCCACTGGTGGAGAATAGTTTTAAATACGGGCTCTATAACCAACTGCCAGATAAATGGGTGCGGCTGGTGTTGTCGGTGGATGAAGAAGAGCTGATTTTTCAGGCCAGCAATGTGCAGGTACCTCACGCTGCCCGGGAAGCAACGGATTATGGAGGCATTGGGTTAAAGAATCTGCGGAAGCGTTTGAAGTTGCTGTATCCCGATTCTCATGAGTTGACCATTTATGATGAAAGGGGTATTTTTACCGTCACATTAATCCTTCGTTTTACATGATCCGTTGTGTAGTCATCGATGATGAGCCGCTGGCAAGACAGTTGATCGTTTCTTATATCGATCAGGTGGCAGAGCTAACTTACCTGGGAGGTTATGATAGTCCTGTCGCAGCGCTTGCGAATATGCAATCGTACGGCATTGATGTAGTGTTCCTGGATATCGATATGCCGGGTATTAACGGGATCGATTTTGCCCGGTCTTTTAAACATATGCCGAAGGTGATCTTTATTACCGCTCATGCGGAGTTTGCGGTGCAGGCATTCGATATAGCGGCGGTTGATTACCTGGTGAAGCCCGTTTCCTTTGAACGGTTTGTTCAGGCAGTGCAAAAGCTGATCCAGCCGGGTGTGCGGGAGGAAGAGCAAAACAAGCAGGTGCCCGCCAGCTGTATTTTTATCAAAGTAGATAAGCGGCTTGTGAAAGTCGACTATGCATCGATCCGTTATATTGAAGCCATGGGCGATTACCTGAAGGTGCGTACGACGGACTCGACACTCATCAGTTATATGCCGATCGGAAAAATGGAAAGCCTGCTGCCGTCATCGCGATTCATCCGGATACACCGGTCGACGATCGTGCACCTGAATTTTATTGAATACATTGAGGGGAATGTGGTAGTGGTAGGAGGTGAGCATCTTGCCATCGGGTTGACGTACCGGGAGGAGTTGCTGAAGCGGTTGAACGGGTAGGGGCGAGTGTCATTTCAATTATCAACAGTTATGCGTATGTCTCTGACTACGCATCGGCTTTATAAAAGCCGACCTTTGACAAATTAAATGTTGTAGCAGGAATAGCAAAGAAAAAGCCACTGATGATCTCAGCGGCTTTTATCGTTTATAAGCAAGTCTTGGGGCAGCGAAGAAGCGGCCTGACGACCGGCAATAAGATCGATCTGCCTCCAGTTGAAACAGGAAATAGGAGTGCTGGTTGACGGAGAGATCGAACGTATTTTCACCGATCCAATTCCGGGAAATGGTCTTATCAAAAAATAAGCCTTGAGGAAACTTAGATCACCGTATGCCCTGTTCCCTTACAATCCGTTCGATCTCTGGCAATTTTTGCTTATACGCTTCCAGGTCCCATCCTTTGATATACGTATCCATTGGCTTCAGGCCCATAGACTTTCGGCGCTCATCCAGTTTGTCAGGATCCAATACCGGATATATATAAGATACACCCGTAACCTTGTCTTTGAACCCCTGGCTGCCATATCGCTGCAGACGCCCTTCCCGCATGGAGATACGGTCTTCCAGTATGGCCACATTGCTTGATAAGGTCTTTCCTTGTCTTTCCGCCTCCTTAACAATAGGATAATACTTTTGTTGATAGGGGAGATCCGCATGCTGTATCACCAGGAACATTGCCATACTTCCCTGCATTCCTACCTCTTGCGGTCCTAACCAGCCATACTGTTGATAAAGACTGTCGATCGCTGCCTGGTTCCGAAGATCTTTCTGCCGCATCAATATACGTACACTATCGATCTGCGTGGCAGTTGCCCTGGCCTTTAATTCCTCAGTCCACGTTACACGCAACTGCTGGTCTTCCCTGTAAATGGAATCCAGATACGCCATCAAAGGTTTATTCAGTTTACTATTGTCTATTTCAAAAGAACTAACCTGTGCGTGTATTGTGTGACAGGCCATGAGTAAGAATAGAAGAATGGTACATGTTTTCATCAGCTGTAGTTTGTTATTATTGCAAAACTACCTGCCCTGTTGCTGAACAATAGTTAACAAGTCTGTCTTTAGCGTTAAAGACTGTTAATGACCGATCACCAATTTATAGCCTATTCCCCGAACATTCACGATCTGTATGCGTGTATCCCTGCTCAGATGTTTTCTTAGCCGGGTGATGTATACATCCATATTGCGCGCATGAAAAAAACTTTCATCGCCCCATATCTTGAGCAGTACATCCTTTCGGGGAGCTACGCTATTCTGATGCTCCAGCAGTACTTTCAGCAATTCAGCTTCCCGGTATGATAAAGCGATTTTCTCTTCTTCATAGTGAAGCTCCTGTAGAAGTGCATGGAACCTGTAACTGCCCAGGCTGATTACAGCCGGCAGATCGGAAGACAAACCCTGCTTCCTGTTGCGCCGCACCAGCGCCAGCAGGCGTAAATGCAACTCTTCAATACTGAACGGTTTCTTTAGATAATCATCAGCCCCTGTCTCCAGTCCTACTAATACATCACTCGTAGCTGTCTTAGCGGTCAGGAATATTATAGGCACATGCTCATTGACCAGGCGGATATCCCTGGCCAGTTCAAGACCGTTCTTCCTGGGTAGCATGATATCCAACACACAGATATCGGGTTGAAATGAGTGGAATAATGCCCATGCTGTATGGCCATCACTGGCATGGGCAAAAGAAAAGCCCTTCGGCTCCAGCGTCTCCTTCAAAACACTGGCTAATACCATTTCATCTTCGACCAATAGGACTTTGATTTTATCCACCTTTGGGTAATTTAATTGTAAAACAGGTTCCCGTTCCCTTTTCGCTACTCACTTTAATACTGCCGTTCAATCTATTGATCAGTTCCTGCACATAACTCAACCCCAATCCATAGCCCTTGACATCATGTACATCATTATCCGGTACACGGTAAAACTTATCAAACACATAAGGAAGATACTGTTTATCTATCCCTTTGCCGTTATCGGCTACCTTCAGCCAATAATAAGAAGCATCTTCGAAAACTGTAATGGTTACTTTGGCATGGTCCTCTCTGGAGTACTTGACTGCATTATCCAGCAGGTTGGTCAGTATGGTTGATACATACTGTTTGCTGGTCAACATCAGATCATTCTTCACTTCTACAGAAACACTATACTCCATGGTCTTGATAGACGAAAACCGATCTATAATGGAGGTGACGAGGGAATAAATGTGGAACGTTTCCCGCGCGATGGGAATGGATTCTTCTTCTAACCGCGCAACCGAAATAATATGATCGATCTGTTGTTCCAGCCTTGTCAATTCGTCCTTCGATAACGTCAGATACCGCTTCGTCTTATCCGGGTCTTCTACGCCATTATAAGAAAGCAACGCTTCATTGAGGGCGCTCAACACGGTCAGCGGAGTCTTAAGCTCGTGAGTGATGTTGCTCAGCAAAGTGGCCCTCATCTGTTCAATCGCTTTCTGTTTAGCCATACCTCTCCATAAAAATATCAGCCCTCCCAATATGAGTAACACCAGAAGAAGAGACACGATAAAAGGCAGCAGCATCTTCTTTAGCAGATACCGCGATAGCCGGGGAAAACTCACTGTCCAGTAATTATCCGGCCCGCCCGAAAACAGCATCGAAGTTGTAGCGTTTGTTCTACCAACAGTGTCAGGAACGTTTGTATAAAACCGGATATCAAAGGGTTGATCCAGGTCATTCGTTTTCAGGCCTGCTTTGATATGTGCGCATAGCAATACAGAATCAGGGTAAAGAAGGTTGAATTGCGACAGCACAGCCAGAAGGGCAGGGTCCGTCCTTTTAGCCTTCTCTAACGCATCCGGAGCCGAGATCATTTCCATGATCCTCTTTTCGCTGGCTTCCTGGCTCTGATTGGTTCCCTCTATGTGGGAAATACCTCCGGAAGAATCCATGTCATACTTCAGGACCAGGAATTGCTTTTTCTTATTATACTCCTGCAACGCGGGAGAAGCAAAGAGACTGCTTCGTAACACACTATCTGTTTTCAAGCGTTGGGCCTGTTGATAGGTAGCCTCGGATTGTGCCGTGGCGATAGCCTTGGCCGCTAATGCTGAAAAGGCTAGCCGATGATCTGCATACATATCCTTTAACCACCATAACTGAAAGCCCGCCACCGGTAAAAGTATTATCAGGATAATATAAATCTGCTTCTTATAAGTATACCCCATGGCTCAAAAATAAAAGGGTATTTTTAAAAGCCCCCATTTCATTAACACAGATTAACACTATCCTTGAAAAGAAACCCGTTGAGTTTTCGTTCAGGTGAGTAGGACCGATCAACAAGGCGCTGCATGGAAATGTCGTGTACACCCTTGGCCGCTTCATATACAACTTCGATGAGTCTCCAGTCTCTCGTCAGATAATGTTACACAAGAAGCTCGTAAGGTAAAGCCCCGTAAAAGATCTTGATATCTGTGTCAGTGCCAGCGTTAAAACAAAAGCTAGTGGAGGTGACTTAGAGCTGAAAATAAACAATGCTTCCGCAATCCTGACAATAGTGAGTAGACATAAGTTTTAATATGCAATGGGCCGTCGGGAATGAGTGTTGAGGCGACAGGCCCAGTTAGGCTTGATTTAAACAGAGGATACCATTTTAGAGCGAATACCCATTAACACCACCTCCATCACTTATAATACACAATCACCGGCATTTCCCTCTCTGCCTTCTCCACCACAAACCCCAGTTCCTCTATCGACTTTAACACACCCGCTCTAGTACGCTGCTCCACATTCGTCTTTATATCATAAACCCCGGTCAATCCAGTTTCATCCACCACCGGCAAGCCCAATTCATTCGTCAGATAATAATCTGCAAAATCCATTATTGAAACCTTCTTTCCATCAAAGCCCCGTCCACTGAACATCACAGATGTTTGTTCTGCCACAGATGATTTTACACCAATATCCGATCCTGATTTTTTCTTCAGCACATATACATCTATCAACTGTTTTTCAAGACGGGCCTTCACCGGCAAATATTTATTCAGATACTGCTGCAATATAATATACAAACTATCTTTCTGTTCCGGCTTCACCAATAAGTCCACACAATATAAAAGCGACTTATCTTCCATACTAAGGCTGTTTACTTCCTGCGCATTCACTGAGCTGTCATATCGTTCCTGCTTTTGAAATGACTTTATTTTAAACGCGGTTCTGTACAGCGATCCGATGGATACATTGAACCACATCGTGCGGCGACCGGAATACGGCCCTGTCATGTAGCTTTTCCCCATTGTCTGCTGTCCCTTTTTGTATCCACGGATGGTAAAGCTATGCGTCATCAATGAGTCCACACCAAATGCATCTTCGCTTGCTTGTATCGCCGCTTCCTTGATACCCGCACTCATTTTCACCGAATCGCCACGCAGCAGCTTATCGAGCATTTGCTGATTAATAGAATCCGTCTTCACCAATGCCACAATTTTCTTATCGGGATTGATGATCGCACTTTGCCCCACAAAAGCCAGTTGAAACATATCATACAAAGTATAGCTTGTATCCGTTGCCAGCCAGATAGACGAAGGCTTATTCTGCAGATATTTTGCCTTTCGCTCCTCATTGTCATCGGAAATCGCAATTACCTGTATCCTGCCCGCATACTTTTTCTGCAGCTTTGCCAATGTATCCATTTCGGGAATACAGGGACTGCACCAGGTACCCCAGAAATTGAGGATATAGAATTTATTACTCTTTTCTTTATTCAGCAGCATTTCTTTTACCGGCGCATTGCTGATATTGGTGATCAGCATATCGGGGAAACGACTACCGACCGTTAGTAATGGTTGCTGCGCACTGGATTGAAACGTGATCAGCACAAAAAGAAAGAGTATTCTTATCCGCATAAAAATATTTTAGCAAACTTCGGGTTATTTCCATTCCGTTTAGGTTAACCAGCGTTAGCGAATGTTATTGTTTGTTAACGGCCGCCGGCAGGCTTTCACAAAATCTATATTTGCGGCATCATGCACAATATCCGGTTATTACTAACAATTTGCCTGCTGGCTGTAACAGGGCTGATCGTGCTGCAATTTTTCTGGATAAAGAACTACTACAAAACCGCCCTTTCAAATTTTGAAAGGGAAGCTAACCTGACTTTTGAAGATGCGATCAAAAAGGATTTTCAGCTGCGCTGCGATACGATCGAACAATTGCTGACAGAACAATTAATGGATACAACCTCCTTCACCATTCGCAGCAGACACCTCACTGGAATTGACGGAATGGTGCACATTATTGCCAGCGCAAAAGACAAAAAGGACTACTCCACTTTCAGCCAGCCGGGATTACCGGATTCGCTGATAACGGCAGACACTGCTTACAAACGAAAAATAGCCGAACGCTACGCACGGAACATCCGGACAAAAGACCTCGAAAACCATGTGGTATACTACAACATTAGAAGCCTGGGACACTTTACGCTGGACAAGGTAAAGCAATACGGCTTTGATACCAGCCGGTTTCGACCTGTATTGCAACAGTCACTTGCAAAGAGAGACATCCAGACATCGTTTCATTTTTATACGGCCCATGCCGACAGCCTTTCGAACTATTCTACACTACCAGATTCGTTAACACATACAGGTATTATTGTCTCCAAAGCACAACCTACTTACAAATGGTGGGCTTACAATGAACAGTACACAAGAGTTGTTTTTGAAAATCCGGTAGCATATGTTTTTATAAAAATGAAATGGATCTTAGCCGGCTCATTTCTATTAGTCGCGCTGGTTGGTTTTACTATCTGGCTTCTGCTAAAAGCGCTGTTTCATGAAAAGAAACTGACTATTATCAAAAATGATTTTATCAATAACATCACCCACGAATTAAAAACGCCGGTAGCAACCATATCTGCCGCTGTCGAAGCTTTGGAAGACGCGGACATCAGTAAAGAAAAGCAGTCCCGGTATCTCGGACATGCAAAGAATGAAGCAAACAGACTTGGCAAATTGATAGACAACATCCTGAACATTTCCCTTTATGGACGGAATAAAATCCCAACACTACCGGAACAAATCGACATAAAAGAAACGATCAGTGAAATAGCAGATAAATTAAGAATTGCTTCAGCAAAACCTGTCCATTTTCAATTTATAAACAATACAGATACAAATACAGTGAATGCAGACAGACTGCTTTTCCAGCAGGCTCTCACCAATGTGTTAGATAATGCTGTTAAATATTCATCAACTGAAGCAGAAATAATCGTTACCTGTCAAAAAGATAATCATTACATTCATATTCATTGTGCAGATAAAGGTGAAGGCATCGCAACCTCTTCCATGCCCTATATCTTTGAAAAATTTTATCGCGAACCTAAACCCAATCATGCGGTAAAAGGGTATGGGTTGGGGCTAAATTATGTCCAGGAGATCATGAAGGCACACAATGGAAAAATCAACATACACAGTATTAAAGGAAAAGGTACAACCGTTATTTTATCATGGCCGTTATGAGTCGAACCAAAGTCCTGTTTATAGAAGACGAAATTGCTCTGGCGGAAATTGTAAAAGAAACACTCGAAGCAAAGGGTTTCGACGTAGAGCATGCTACAACACTTGCTAACGCCAATCTGCTTTTTAAGCAAAACCAGCCGGATATCATTATAGCAGACGTAATGCTGCCCGATGGCGACGGCTTTGAATGGGTTTCTACAGTCAGAAAAAAAGATCTGACCACCCCGGTGATCTTCCTTACTTCCCGTTCACAGACTACAGATGTGGTAAAAGGATTCGAACTGGGAGGCAATGATTATTTAAAGAAGCCTTTCAGCATGGCCGAACTCGTTGTTCGCATGCAATCACTCTTAAGACGGGAATACAGGATCAGCTTCCTGGAAAAGCAGGAAGCCTATACATGGCCATTGGGACAATACCTGTTTCATTATCCTGCCGGGGAACTGGTGACAGGTAATAACAAAAAACAGTTAACCTCCCGCGAGGCCGATCTGCTTCACCTGCTGATACAAAGGAGACAGGAATCGCTTAACAGGAATGAGATACTGCAAGCCCTGTGGGGTAATACCGATTATTTCTCCGGAAGAAGTCTGGATGTATTCATATCCAAATTACGCAGTTATCTCAGTGCGGACCCCTCGGTAAAAATCATCAATATAAGAGGTGTTGGCTATAAGATAATTTGTTAGCTGCTGACAAAGTCTAATTCCTGAACTTTAGCGTCAATAACTTATTGTTTCCTGTATCATCTCCTCAAAAAGGCTTAGGCTAAACTTTGGCAATAATGCTTTCGCGTAGTTAAAGGGATGAGTTGCTGAAACTGATCAGGAAGGGGTTGATGTTTTGCAAATTCTGGCTGTTGATGCAGTACAGCCCGGATGCAGGAAGCACTATTGCCATCGGAACTTGCCGTCAAAGAGATTTTCCTTCCACCAATACCGCATCTACTTTCAGGTTCTGGATAAAACTGCTGCCTGACAGGCAAGCCATCATACGGCTGTAAGCGAGTTTGCCCAATTTGTAGCCGCTTGTTTCCACAAAAGTGATATCAGGATAATAATAATGCGGAAGTATACCATTACTAATGGCGATCACTCCGAGTTCATCCGGAAGAGAAAGCTTCAGTTGCTGGACTGCTTTCATCACCCCGGTCAGGATCTCGTCGCTCATACAGAACACGGCATCAGGTCTTTTAGCCTGTTGCAATGCCGCCAGCGCCACCCGGTAGGCCTCAGCATTTGTATCTGCTTCGGCAAAGGCGATTTTTGTTTTACGAAGGCCTTGTTGTCCGAAAAAATCTTTGTAAGACTTTAGCCGCTCCTGGGTGATGGACATACGGCTATTACCGAAAACAGAAAGAATATGTTTTTTCTTCTTCTGGTAGAGTGTGGCAGCGGCCAGCTCAGCCGCCTTCCTGTCATCCATGCAGATCCTGTTGCAAACGATCTCTGCGGAAGGTAC